>Ga0209489_107367_pt1 | contig 16484 bp, 5 predicted proteins | sample SiratrowhiteBW_FD_187527 | JGI IMG/M metagenome (GOLD analysis project Ga0209489, IMG submission 187527) | Root nodule microbial communities of legume samples collected from California, USA - Siratro white BW (SPAdes) (version 2) | ecosystem: Host-associated > Plants > Roots > Nodule | place: USA... | reverse complement strand
AAAAAGAAAAAAAAAAAAAAACTATACAAATTACAATAAGATCAAAATTAGAGATAAATTAAAAACATTTTTCATTGCGTACATGGTTAAATATAAAATATACTGTTGCATTTAATACACTAACGTCACAATTTTAATAAATATGGTCGGGTATTTCAATTAATATTGTGTACATATGGAAAATAATCATGGTCGGGTACCTTATTTTAGGTTATGTTTGGACATATGGTTTTTAGTTAGAAGTTAATTTATAGTTAATGAAAACCTTGAAATAAAGCAGAAATTGTTTGATAATTTTTAATTCATTTAGTTTTAAAGTTTTCTTTTCAAGTTAAAGTATATTTAGTAAAAATAAATAAATTTATTTAATATTAATTATCTTACCTAATCACATATAGAGATAAAAATTTTATTTGAAATAAATTTTCATAAAAACTTAAGTTTATTGTAATGATAAAAAATACGCAAAATGTATCAAAATATACAAATAACATAAAGAAGTTTTATTATTAATTATAGGATAAATTTTGAAAACCTTGACTTATTAATTATTATTTTTGGAAGATTAAAATAATTTATTTTTTAAAAGATTTAATAATTTTCATATATAATGAAAAATATTAAGAAATAATCTAAAAAATAATTAATAATTATATTGTCATAATTTAGAATTCAAAAACTTACTGCGAAAGAATTATAAAAAATGGAATGTAAATTAAATATAATGAATAACTTTAAAATATTAAAACTTTATTTAACTATATTATTTACCCAATTAAAGAACATTTTAGATATTTTGAAATAAATAATTTAAAAATGACAATATGATCCATATATTGTATACTGTCATAAAATTGATAAAAAAAAAAAAAAGCTACTTTATAACAGTATAAAATAGTCACTATAAAATGACTAAAATAATATGTTTTCAAGATTTTTGAAACTTATTTTAATAGATTATTATTCTCTGGTTTGATGTGACCTTAAGTGGAAAATGACATTAAGTATGGGTAATAATATAACACTTGTCAAGACATCCCTTTCTTCAGTTTCAAACTTAATTTATCAATTAATAAAAATAATTTAATAATTTATCTATCATTAAAACTATTTTTATGATAAGATGTTTCAGAATTTAATAATTAAATTATTTTAAATTTCTAAAACAATGCTTGCTAAACTAATTACTTTAAATATAGAATAATTTTCTGATAAAATTTATAGTTATATTAAATTTAGAAAGTATGTGTTCTGATAATGGACTGACCCAGTGTGACTGGAAAATTAGTTAACCGGTCTTCAAAAAATTGTTAGATAATTAAAAAGTAATATTGGTGAAAGATCAGTTCATGAAAAATGTGTAATACGATTTTTCTATTTTAAAAAATTAAAATTTGGCTTAAAATATAAATTAATTTTTATTCTGCATGTAAAATTATTATCACCAGATAATATTTTGTTTTGTATAATCTTAACTATTAATATTTAATATTTAGATTTTTGGTGACTTCACAAACACACTGTTAAACTTGCATGAATCAAATTCATATTTAGCTTACATAAGAAGACCTAATTTTCGAGAGGTAACAACTACGTGTAGGTATTCTACTTCATTTATATAAAAAGTACTTAGGTTTTTTCAAGGACAAAACGAAAATATTTGAATTTGATAAATAACTTAACTGAATACTTGTTTAAAAAGTTATTAAATTAAAACACACTCATAGATTTGACCGTAAATGTATTATTTTAAAGAAAAGGAAACAAACTGACCAAAGGTAGAGATTAGGCCAAATAAATGAGGTTAGGGATAATAAATGTGATTTAAGTAAATTCTTAAAAACCCTACAAAAATCTTAATTATTTTACATAACTTTAAACAAATTATATTATGATTAAAAAAATCCTCCAAAAAGAGTTGTAAGCTGGTATGAACAAGCTCTAAAGTGATAACATGGTGTGATTTGATGGAACTGTGGAAAGTGCAGTAAGCATGGGTAGGGCATAACATTTGGTGTTAAGGCATGTGCTGGAAAAGCATCAACTTGTGACTTGGGGAGCTTCACCATCCAATCCAAACAGCTTATAAGTTTCAATTTCCAAATTCAATTTAATGTAGAAAATCCAATGAACATGGAGAAACTTGGAAAACTTTATTTGGGCATGGCAAACAGAATCTTTATGGGATTTATTTAATTTTGCCTTGCTGGTTATCAGTTTTGTGCTAAGCAAGTTAGGCCATAACAGTGATGGTTTTGTAGGTGAAAAAAATCATAATTGACTAGTTAGGCAATGATGCTACACTGAGACTGAAAATTTCTGTTCAAGTGTGTGAAGTGTTTGACATTTGACAATGAGATTGAGGGGTGTTATGGCATTTATTATCACTGCAACCTTTGGAATGTTCATGAAAAGAGATGTCAATTTTTAGCACATCAACTCAAGAAAAGTGTTCGCACTAAACTGGTACACCTAGAAGAAGGATTGACACCGGAGACAGTACTGGGAACAAATGTTTGTAACTGGTAAGTTGGCCAGGGTAACTTTATTTTACAATTAATTATTACCCTAAAAATTTAATAAAAATGTTACTAAAATAAATAGTTTCAGTGTTAAAGAGTGTAGAGAAAACTGTCAATCAATTATACATAAATGATTTTTTAAATTAATTATTTTTAGTATACAGGATAATTTATGATGCTATGTCGTGTGAAAATCATATAAACTATTTGCACATCATGGTACAAATCATTTGTATATATAGTTATATATCACATTCTTCCTCTGGAGAACACTAAAACAAGTTATACCTCAACCATTTATATCTAATATTACAAAATTTCTGATTGTATCTGTCATTTAGATTATTCTTATTAATCATAAGATAAATATATCAAATCATTTATCATTAATTTTTTTTGGTAATAAGAGGTAGCAAAACTCGAGAGATCTCACAAGAATGAGAACTGAGTCAAATTCACACAAAGGAATGACATCACCTTCAACTCAAAACTTTAAGGCATTAAGTTTGTGGGTCTTCTTTCTTATATGTTGCTCAAGAATTTCATTTCTACTCAATGTGGTGGGACTTAGACTCACACTTGAATACCTAACAAGATTAACAGTAAAGTTAAGATAATTAATTTTCAAAGTTGGTGGACTAAATTCTAAAATTGAGGATCACAATATAATATTTTTTATTACACACTTTAAAAGGTTTATAATATCATAATATCTTCATAATGTAAAATTACAACGCATAATATCACATAAATATACATATATAATATACAATATAATATATATCATAAATTATTGATATAATGTATATTATTATTGCTCTCACCATCTTTCTTTCACACATATTTAACAAGAAAGACTTTCTTGCTTGAGTGATCATACATTGTCTAAACAATATTAATTTTAAAAGAGAGAAAACTATTTTGGTCTATCTCACTCAATGATCCTCTCATTGCTTAAGTTTATCAAGCGATAAAAAATATTAAAAATGGAATCACTTTAAAGTGTTTCAACCATCTTACATTTTAGTACATGATACTTTTAACCAAATCTTTTCTAAAAAAAACCAAATTTTACCCTTATCTTAATGAATACAACACAAAATATATCTTTATTCAATAACACAATACACATACTCAATTGTATATAATCATAACTTTCAAATTAAATTCACATACACTAATAATACAATTTTAATAACAATCACATAAAGCTCAAAATCCCTGCCCTCATCCCTTAAGTGATTATCCTTCTTCTTATACAGTGCAAAATAATATTTTAGTGAAATCACTCTTTTATATAATTTAATAACTCCTAGAAACACAATACACCATATTTTCTTCAACATTTGAGTAATTATCTTCAATAAAATTAAAAAACACTACTCAGTTATGTAATATTTTTTAACACATTATGATATTTAATTATAATTTTAAAAAAGTAATCTTTATCTACTGAATATATATATAATGTCACACAAGTTCTCTACACAACACAAACTTCAATATGATTACTAATGTAGCAAGAACAACAAAGAAAACTTAGAATTAGTAGAAAAAGAGAAGTCAGAAGATGTGTTTTGAAGGAAATAGGACATGCCTATTTAAAAGACATGATCAACATACACTTTTGTAGTAATATAATGCAACACAAAAGATAATATTTGAATAAGTCACAACAGTCATTTGCATACAACGCAAACATGGTAGAAAGTTTATAAAAAAAAACAACGTATTAGACGATAACCCAACAACCACATAACAAAATATAGATAAAAAAATATAGGAATAAAAAAAATAAAACTTAGAAAAATAAATTTAAAATTCCTTTATAGCGCAGAAGTCGCTTAAATTTTAAAGTGAAGCTTGTCTAAAAAGATCAAAAGAAATCCACTTTTCCATACTCAATCTTTTGCACACGAGTGTAACAACATTTGATTAACTTTAAAAGTATATAAAATATATTGGTATTTAAACTCATGAAAAGTGAGTGAATTAGACAACATGACACTTTTGACTTTTCAAATTAATGAAAAAGAAATACATTTCATTTTAGAAATATTAACTTGATTTCTATAAAATTGATAATTTGAATTGACGTATTCAACTTAACGAGAATAATGTCTAAATTTCATATATATTGTGTATAGATGATTTACTAGTATTTAGGGAGGTTTTTCTAACCCTAAGTCCGGATATTATTAGAACTTTTTCTTATGCTTTAACGAAGGAAAGTCTCACATATTAATTGGTCTTTAGAAATGTTCACTATTAACGCATTTAGGATTTGAGTAATCACGCTAGGATAAATTTTATAATGAACTTGGGGAACTACCTTGGAATTCCCTAACCTCATACTCTTAAAAGAATTATCACCTCTTGTTTTATTGCTAAGGTGACTCTTAAGTTATCTTATTCATATGTTTGAAAGATTCTTTATTAAACCACTAAAGATAGCCTTATGGGGTGTTTTAAATTTCTTTTCAATGAGTTTTTACCTTGTAGTTTTACGTTGCAGAAGTTCCTAAACCATTAAATTAATTTATATTAATGAAAAAAAATCCCATATTTTCTTGTTTTTTTTAAAATAAAAAAATTGTTACTGGTTGATTGAGAGAGGGATTGTTTGAATGTTTTGATAGGGCCACAATTTGTGGCATAAACAAAGAGACCCCAATGTTAGGTGAAAGTTTAATCTAGTTAGATGAATAGGTGTTATAAATTATGTGTTGAAGTTCTATTAATAATAAAAATTGTGAAAGTTAAAAGCAGAATATTATGGCTGTTTCAACTTGCAATGAAGCAAAGGACCATATATCATTACAATTTGGATAACAATGATTTGATGCACACGTTAAATTTTAGTTGGTGCTCATATGAGTACAACGGCTCCAAAGTCAATGATCCAAATCTACTCGTAACATATTAAATTAGTTTTATATTTATCGGTATAGGGAAACAATTATTACTCTCACTACTCTTTTTAAAATCAGATGAACAAAATGGATAAATTCTAAAATGTAATTTTATATTCAGAATCTCAAAATTATTGTTTAGGTAAAAGTTATGACTCGTGAGAGATAGTTTATGAAGTTTTTTTTTTATAACTCAAACATACTATAAATCCTAAGATTTTATTTATTTTATTTTTATGATGATTATATTATCAATATAAAGTATATAAGTACTCTAAAACATCTTATTAAAATTGGAATGCAAAATTTATTTAAGAAATAATTTATTTCAACTAAGAATTTGTTGGTATTCATTTTTATGTTGGTCATAATATAAAACATGTTCAACTTAATATAAATTTAAAAATATTAAGACAGAACAAACTGATAAATTTCTTCTAGTGATAAAAAAAAATATAAACATATAATACAATTTTAATATTAAAATGTAAATACCTTATTATGAATAATGTTAACAAAAAGGAGTATTAAACAATTGCAAATATCTGCTTGATCCTATTTTTGCCTATTGCTGGATTTGAATCAGATGTTATAAATTATATGATAGGCTACCATATTAGTATTTCTGACACACAGCACATATATAAATGTGTAAATTTGTAAATTTCTTTGATAAATTATTAAAAAGATCACCATTGCTATTTCCAACAAAAGCTTTGTATGAACTCTACAAACAGTGACACTTTTCCATTTCTTAAAGGAACAAGCCACAAATATGACAGAATACATGAAAGGACAAAATTAGAACAAAAAAATAAAATAAAACTATCAGCATCTTTTGTCCTTTCATACAATCACTTATATTTTCCCCGAGCTTGATTAATGGATATGAACTTATTACATCTTAATAATTTATTTTGGATTCAAATAAGTACTGTCTTATCCATAATATTCCCAGCTCAAGTTTAAGAAGATAGCGTCCTTAAAATTAATCGTCACATTTGAATTATTTGTGTTTCAAAGTTTAGGGAATTCTATTAGAGCATTCTCTGTAAAAGGTGTTTCTGAAAATTATTATTATTCCTCTCAACTTCAAAGTGATATAAGAATTTTTAATTTTGATTCCAAAACAATGTAAAATTATTGAGTATAATAATAATATCAATTTAATAAGAATAATTTAGTGTAAAAAAAATACTAATAATGTATATAAGAAACATTTTTAAAATGATTTAACATTTTCCCTCTTTACAAGGAAGTGCCAAATTAAAAGGATAATAGAAATTGTATTGAGTTATGACAATATAATCTTATATTATTAAAGCATAAAACATAAAACCATATTTAGCCCTCAAAATGGTTTTTGTTAGAATTATTAGCACAAAAATAACCAATATAGTCTATAAATATTTAAGTAATTGAACGCTTAATAATTTTTTGGATTGATATTGTGTGTTTCTCAATGAATAGTAAAAACCTATTTGATCGATGTTTGAGCGAACGCTTAGTATATATCTAATGATGCCTTTGAGTGAACGTTTTGTAATTAGTAAATTAGATTTATTATTATAATCTGCATTTTCTTGGAAAAAATTATTGAGATAATATTTATAAGCGGGTCCATAAATATACTCCTCAAAACATAAGTGGTTGTAAAAATCCTTGGTTGAAGATGTAACTTGCTATCACTATATGTGAATTGTCGAAACATAGTGGTTAAAATAATAATTAGAATATTAAAACATAGTGGTCAGCGAACAAGGGATTCATTGGATTGTCGAAACATAGTGTGTAGTAGTTAAAACATTAAAGTATATATTAATTAGAATCAGACTTAAAAGTAATATGAATAGATGTATATAAAATAGTGGTTGTGAATGGTTGATATGGTTGGAAACACATTTATATTTGAGTTAATAAAAAGGTTACACAAATATATAGTGTATATAAGATCCATATATATTTGAGTTCGTAGTTTTAAATTGGCTTCTATGAAGTTACTTATATATTTATATATTAATTGTGATTGAATGAAAATTGGTTTGAGTAGATGATATTAATAATCCCTTAAGATATAGTAGATAGTAACTTGAACTTGACATTGTTAAGTGATGTGACATTTGTAAAATTGAATATTAAAATTATTATGAAAAGAATTGGAATACATAATGATAGTTTAAATTGATATTTAGTCTAATTATGTAGAATAAAATATTGAAAGATTGATAAAGAGATTTCTGCATAAAATTTGGTGGAGAAGGTGCAATTAACTACTCTCATTGCCCATAAGTTATTATTAATATTTTTGATAATTTTTTAGATTATAAATGTTTTTAAAAACTTATTTAATATTACTTTTTTGGGAGATCGATATCAAATATTATAGTTTTTTTTTTTTTAACAGCCAAAATCAAATATTATAGTTGATGTCTTAGCAATATTTGTTCTGGCAAAGAAAAATAATATATGATATGATTTAATTCTTTTGATAACTTTTGTTGAGGCAAAAGTATACTATAATGTGAATTACTCTGTGAGAATATTTTTGTGTTTTAATAACTCTTAATTGTTTGTGATGTTAACATACTCTTTGTTTAGAAGCAATCAAATGGTAGCTGAACAATTTAAACTTATTTAAAATTTTATAAATATATTATTTTATTTTATAAACTCAGTAATATAGGTTTTGTATATATTCATAATACATAAATATATAACGTTTATTATTTTATGATAATCATGGGATCTCACAAATACTTAATGTAATATCTCATGTGAAAAGGGGAAGTTGCACCCTTCATTTAGTAATTCACAAAAAGGTAAGCATTTTTTAATTAAAATGTGGGTTGTATAAAACTTTTTTATTAAAGTAAAAATTAGAAGAATGTCTTACAGAACGCAATAAAATCTAAAAAATAAATTAAAATAACATATAATAACTCTTACAGTAAAATAGTCTTCAAAGAGTTTATTTGTAACATGAATAACTACAATTTTTGTTAGGATGAACAAAATGAAAAAAAGAAAAGAAAAGGAAGTATTTAGATTGCAATGGTAAAATTATAAAATGCATAATAAAAATATTTAAGGTCTTAATCTTCGTAAATATGAAAAATGTAGTATGATTTTGGTATACAATAACTGGATTAATATAAAAAATATGGCAAAATAGATATCAGAAAAATGAAAAAAAAAACCTTGCCTATTCGTCTATATAATAAAAAAAAAAGTTACTTACAAAGATTATTCATTTTCAATATTAACATACAGTGACATAGAAAATAGAACTCTCTTTTTTTTCAGTTTCTATTTTTTTTCTTCATTTCTTCATGTATATGAAACTCCATATTTGTAGGTAGATTATTGCTTTTTTTCAACCATGCCCTGGCAAAGACAGCACTGTGTTAAGTGCTAACCATACAAAGTAGGAATATGAATATAACAAGAAGAATCAATTGAAGGGTCTATTCATTTTCTATCTAATTGATTGATATGTAAGTGATTTATATAATGAAAAGTTTAGGTCTGTGTGTTACCATTGAGCAAAGCACAATTTGGAACCTTAGACTAGCCCCTGAGTCCTTTGACAATTGGTATGGTTCCAACTTAAATGAATGAAGGATAATGAAGTCCAAAAGAAAAGGAGATAGCATGGTCATTTGCATACAACTTTTTTTAATATAATATTTTAACAATCAATAAATTTTTATACATGTCTCATAATTACTATTTTATTTTTATTTTCTTATAAACATAAAAATTTATTTCTATAACAACTATATTATCCTTAAAAGGGAATTGTGAAATAGTTGATATAATTTTTAAAATTTAATTTCTCAATCATGAAAAGTAATGCTTATATTTTATTCTATAGATGTTTGTTCTCCCCTTTTGTGTCTTGCCTTAGCCATTTGACACGCTTCAGTAGTCTCTTAACAACAATATTTTTATTTTTCTTTTCATTTTCCCAACATTTTTCTTGCATAATTGAGAATTACAAAGAAACCAAAAAAAAAAAAATACAATTATTTCTGAAGGATATTAACTACGGAATGATATTAACTACATATTGATGATTAAAAACATACTAAACTTTTTCCTAAAATGTCATGTTCAGTTGTTTTAATTATGATTTCGGTTGTTTCAAATGACTAATCAAGATTTCATTAAAAAAAAGCACATCCAACAATGAAATGTTATTTTTTAACATTAACATATATTAACAAACAAGGTCTTAAGTGATAATATATATTACTTAAACATTGCCCTAACGTTTAAAAAACATATATATTTGAAAAATTGCCTCATTATTTAAGTGATATATTTTGAAAAATTAAGTTCAAGTTTTTTATTTTTTATTATTTTTTGCAATTTTATCGTTTGAACAACAATAATTTTAAAAGAGAGAAAATTGTTTAATATTTTTGTACTTAAACTTTAGGTCATAATTTTAGTAACGGATATTATTATTTAAGTGATATTATTATTTAAGTGATAATAATAACATTTTAGCAATATTTTTCTGTCTTAATAATAATTACTATCATCGAATGTTTTTCGATTTACTAATCCAATACACAAAAGTAAAAAATAATATCACATATTAAACACAATATCAAAATCAGTTAATTTCAATCTATCAGTTTTAACATAATGATCAATCTCTTTTTCTCTCAAACTTGCATATGTACTACAAAAGTCAATTATAACTATTGAATTTTCAAATTAACTCAAAAATTAACATTATCACCAACCATTGTGATATTTCAAATTTGTCAAAATATCAATATAACTTCTTATTCTTAATAGATTTTGAGTCTATATGAACAAAAAAATCATCCTTTTAAGTAAAATTTTCATACTTGAAAGGTGGTGGTAGTTTAAAATTTCTTTAGAACCAAAACCTTCACCCTTTACAATGCATAGATTTTTTTGAGAAACTTCTAATTATATTTCTTAAACCTCAGCTTATAAAATTCACACCTCAACTTGATCATATCACTAGAAGTTTTATATTCCTAAGTTGAATCAAATTACGTGCAAAGGAAAAAATATATATATAATCAATTTCTGCCAAATTAAAAGCTTATTTATATCAATATTTTAATCTGTCTCCTAGTTCATAATCTACATATTTGAATTCAAACCGCATCTTTCAGAAGTATGATTTGATCGTGAAAATAGTAAATTATTAGTAAAAGAATTCAAAAATAATAAAAAGTTTATAATTGAAGAGAGATAGAATTTTATAATAAATAAATAATAACTTTATTTATACTTTAAAAAACATTTTTATTCACCATTTAAATTCTCTGTACATGCCTTTTTGAAATTTTTTGAATACGATGTTATAAGCTAAGATAGATTGTAAAGACGTGGTTGATAAAGTGAAAAATCAGGGCTTCATTCTTATGTTGTGTCATTATCTCCCCATGGTAAACATGTAGGGTTTTATTTACCCTATCCTATAAATATTTACTCTCCTACAATCCAAACTTCACAATTAGTTTTATTAAATACAGACAAATGTTATGACTCATTCTTTAGTTAGAGGACGACAACTCAGAGCCCGTGTCCTTAGTTATCACCAAATTCATACTTGTATTTACAGTGACGTTCCTAAGGCTATGAATTACTTAAAACTAAGACACATCACTTTCTTATAAAATAAAAAAATTCAGAAGTATAGGTAACAATAAATAATAGAAGTATAATAATGATTTAAATAATAGAAGTAATTAATAAGAATGAAAAAAAAAACATTAATTTTATATTATATGTATTTAATTTGTGCGTTAAAAAGAAAGGGGTAGAACATGACACGTAAAATGACCCTTCTGAAAAGGAGGAGGAAGAGGAAGAGATAATAAAACTGAGAAGAAGAGATGTATAAGAGGCGCAGTAGGCGCAGTACGCACCCTTGCTGCTTATTCTCAGAGAGTAACCTTCAGGTAGAAGCAGAAAAGATCAGAGAGTAACCTTTCACACTTCAATTCCACCATTATTTAAACAAACAAAATCACCAACTTCAACCATTCTTTCTCACTCACTCCGAAAACCAATTGTAACTGAATTGAATTGAATTGAACTGAATTGGATGAGTCTGAATGGAACCTCCCCTCATCAACGACGCCACATTCTCTTCCGCCAACCCTTCCTTGTCCGAGATTTGGCCCTCGCAATCCCCCTCCTCCAACAAGAGACCCTCTTCTCTTCTTCTTCGCAATCACTCTCCCAACGATAACAAACACAAACACGTTAAGCTATCACCACCCTCGGAGACGCACCAAAACGCTGCGTTCCAGGCGCCTCAACCCGACGCCACTTCCGTAGCCGCTCACAGCTCAGCCCTCCCAACTCCCAAACCCAAGCAGGACTACATACACGTCCGAGCAAGACGAGGCCAAGCCACCGATAGCCACAGCCTCGCCGAAAGAGTAATTCATATTTATTTATATATTTATTTATTATTTGTAATTTCGTCGTTCGTATCTTCAACAACCTTTCGCAACAGGCTAGAAGGGAAAAGATCAGTGAGAGGATGAAAATTCTTCAAGATTTAGTCCCCGGCTGTAGCAAGGTAACTAACTCATAATTATTATTTTTTTTTTCATTTTTTTAAAAATTTATTTATGTTATGGTATAATTATTTTGGGTTCAGGTAATTGGCAAAGCGCTTGTCCTGGATGAGATTATTAATTACATCCAGTCACTGCAGCGTCAGGTTGAGGTGAAGATTATTATCTTCATCCCTTCTATATGTTTTTATTTTAAAACTAAATAACAGAACTCAATATTAAATATTAGGAAAATGTTTATATTCTATAATTCCTACTGCCTTTTTTTTTTCTGTCAAAGATTTTGTTTATAAAGTTTTAATTTAAGTTTAATGGTTGACGTTTTCATATTTGTTTTTGTATGATATTCGTGCAATGATTTTCACACTATTATTAGCGTTGCTGAAATTTTGAGTCCAATGGAAAAGCTCCTTAAAATAGTTTTAACTCAAAATGGATTTTTGAATGCGAGATTTAACACATTTATGTATTATTTAATATGTTTACGTGATTTTGTATGATTTGATTTATTATTAATTCTATGCAAAATGACTTTGCAGTTTCTTTCGATGAAGCTTGAGGCGGTTAATTCGAGATTGAGTATGAGCCCTTCTATTGAATGTTTTCCTTCAAAAGAAGTAAGTTTATCCACTTAATATGTCAATCTAACGCGAAAGCCATTGATTCCATTTAGAAAGTGTTTGGCAAAATGTTACGTGTTGGTATGTTATTTGGCGTTGTGAAGGAGGCTTTTATAAATAGTTTGGTGTACATGGACGCAGGCTAATATTCTGGAAGTTTGGTGCGTGGATAAGGAGAGAAGAATGGTAGTGGAAAAATGGAAAATAATTGATATATATTCACTTTAAGATTGATAAAAAATTTTAAATGATACGGTATAATTTTCCAACGGCGCCGATCAAGTTGAAATTGTGATTTTGAATTGAGACATTGCAAACCTTTTTGGCGTCTAAACACCAAAGTAGCATAGGCTTAAGAAAATTAGTTGAATCATTTTGTGAATTCTGTGAACGCATAATCCTTTTACCTGGTGGATTGCCATCCAGATCGGTGTACACTAATCTACATGTATCATTGTACAGTGATGCATGAATCCTCAGCTCAAGTGAATCCTGTTGTCAAGTATATAAGTATATTTACCTGATTCTAGGGAAAGTTCTGTAAGCTTTCACAATCTTTCACTCCAGATCTAAATATTTTTCGACTGATTGCTAACTTCGTTGGGATTCGTCTGTATCTGGTGCTGCTTCTCCTGAGTTATATCTCAGGCGTTCTACTGTCCTTCATTTTGGTACAACTGTCCTTTTTATTGTATGCTTACTGCATAATTTTCTGCAACATTTGAGATTTTCTCTTCTCATTATTAATATCGCTTTTCTCACCCAAAAGAATTTAGACATGTTTGTACACGGTTACTTATCTTGGTCTTTTGACATGTGTTACTCGAAAGCTTAAAAGAAAAGTAAAATTAGTTTTTTTTTTTCTATTGTATTAACTACAAAATGAAAATGAATTGCTGTAAAAAAACTACAAAATGAACTGTGCCAAAAAAGTCAACTGGTGGTGATGCCTAATGAGCTTTTCCAAGTCACATAAAAATTAACTTTTCTATGCAAGTAATGTGCTCAATAATGAATTTACTACTTTTGGCATCAAATTAATTCTACGATGGAAATTTTTGTTTTCTGTTTGTGCATCCATAGCTCTTTGCCCAAATGCAAAATGAGCTATTGGAGTCATAGAATGGTTGAGTCATACAAAGTATTTTATCAAGTCAACTCTAAACACTGTTAATGATCCTCCTACCGTTTTAAAAGATTTGGAGTGTTTAATCAAAGCAACAGTCTCCACTAGAACAAGAAGAGTGCTACTTACACACCCAGACTCACTCTTTTGAACACATTCTGTATCATTTGTCAAATCCATGATAGGATGAACTAAATGAGGGCTAAGACCGCATGGATTTCAACGAATGGCAGAGTGTGATTTTATTGGGACAATATGTTCTTCAGTCCAAGTATTATTACCTAGACCTATAACATGTATTTAACACATCATTGTTTTTTAAGGACTGCTTATTCTTTACTGTGATTTTGATCAGCTATTATGGTGTACAGGTTGCCACTCAGCCATTTGACCTTTCAGGAATAATATTTGGATCACAACCGGCCAGGGGATATGCTCAAGGATCACAAGCTGGATGGCTGCATATGCAGATAGGTGGTGGTTTTGAGAAAGTAACATAATTTGGGGGAGATTTATTGGGAATGACAGATCAATAGTGTGGTTGGTTTTCCATTGAAAAGGAAGAGGTCACAGGGGATGATGGTTGGTTAGCACTCTCTATTAGCAGCTTAGTCCTTTGATGCAAAATGTTGTTAGATCTATTGTTGTCTCTCATAGTGAGATATCAATTGTAAGAAATGCATCTAATCTCCTTGGGCTTTGGAAATAATTTTATTGTGGTTTTCATTTAAAAACTCTGCTCTGGTGGGATTCTTCTCTCCTGATTTGTTGTATCACAGTTCATATATATTAGCAATATATTATTAGTTTTAGAGACAGTATGAAAATTACCCCGAGTTAGTAATTGAGTCATTGTCAGAACGATTGGATATGGCCAAATAAAATGTCTTAGATTCCTGGATCGTATTGTTCATTAACAATAACTGAATTTGATGCTCTTGATTCTGTTGCATTTTGATGGAAAGCAAGTTTTAAGAAATTATACAGGTAAAAGTAAAGGACATAAACCAAGGAGAGAAACCATGGTTAAAAAAGAGATGCGTCTTAATTGATCATACATTGTGTATTTATTTATATTTATAAAAGAAAAATAACAAGAAAATAGTCACTTTGTTCCATGCATCAATAAAAAGGGAGTGAAGGATGAGAGTTTTAGATTAGACTCGGTGCATTCTATTTTGTTGTACCCTATTTATAGTCTTTTATGAAATTAAGGAACTAAAGGGCTTATTTTAAGTAGTTTTTGGTTTAACATGAATTCTGTGACCTTGTCTTTTAAAAGGAGTTTCATTAAATGTTTATAAATTATTATTAATCTTAATTTTAAAGTAATACAGTCATATTAAAATGTATGGAAACAATAAAATGAGTCATGGTTTTGAAAAGGAAAAGGTAAAAATTAATAGCTTCAACACAATAATTTTTTCAACTTATTTTTCTCACAAAACCAAAAAATATGATAATCAAATAGTCGTAGATAATATATAACATAAATCGAGACAACAAAGATTATTAGTTAAAATTTTGTTCGAAAATATAAAATAATAATTATGGTCTAGTTGGTAGCACCTTGTGTATAAATTCCTAAGACCATGTGGCACCAAGTAACATGACACTCTGCGCATAAAATTGCCAATTATATTGTTCTTTTTCCTTTTCCTTTGCTTTTTAAACCTACCTTACAACATATTTTGTACTCACACTACAATTTATGTAGAGCAAAAAAAAAATCTTATATTAAGCGTTAAAAACTCGTTAAGTCATAATACTATTATTCTAGTTGATGATGTTTTTTCCGTCACTTTTACCTAGTTCAAATATCAGTTATCTCTATTCTTTGAGGATTTTCTTATTTATATTCTTCCATTATTTGTATTCCAGAACTGAGTTTTAATCAATTGTTATTTCAACAAATGTTCTGGTATTAGATATTATTAAAATAGAGAAATAGGTATAGGATTAATTTTCTTGTATGTAAATACACATAAAGGAATGTTTATTTATAGATGATAAAAATAACAGAAATAGTAACAAAATAACAGAGAACATGGGCTAAGTCTGTTATATTCAACACTCCCCCTCAAGCTGGTGCATATATATGTACCAAGCTTGTTACAAATATAATCAATCCTGGGACCCCTTAAAGATTTGGTGAAAATGTGTGCCAATTGATCATTCGAATTAACAAACTTGGTCTTGATGTCTCCAGATGTAATTTTTTCTCGAACAAAATGACAATCAACTTCAATATGTTTAGTCCTCTCGTGAAAGACGGGATTTGAGCTAATATGAAGAGCATCCTGATTATCACATATGAGTGTCATTTGAGTGACCTCTCCAAATTGCAATTCTTTTAGTAACTGTTTGAGCCAAATAAGTTCACAGGCAGCTAAGGCCATGGCTCTATATTCAGCTTCAGCACTAGATCTTGCCACAACATGTTTCTTACTCTTCCAAGATATCAAATTACCACCAATAGAAACACAATATCCGAAAGTAGATCTTCTATCTGATGGATATCCTGCCCAATCCGTATCTGTATAACATACAACTCCAGTATGGTCATTATGACCATATAGTAGGCCTTTTCCAGGAGAACATTTAATGTACTTCAATATACGAGTAACCGCATTCAAATGATCAACACATGGAGAGTTAAGGAATTGACTCACCACACTAACTGCAAAAGAAATATCAGGACGAGTAACAGTAAGATAATTCAGTTT
>Ga0209489_107366_pt1 | contig 16486 bp, 11 predicted proteins | sample SiratrowhiteBW_FD_187527 | JGI IMG/M metagenome (GOLD analysis project Ga0209489, IMG submission 187527) | Root nodule microbial communities of legume samples collected from California, USA - Siratro white BW (SPAdes) (version 2) | ecosystem: Host-associated > Plants > Roots > Nodule | place... | reverse complement strand
TGAGTAGAGATCTATATTGTAATGTGATATTGTTAAGAGTGTTGATAAAGTTTGTTAAAGCCTAGGCATAGTGTTTTCAGGAAAGAAAACACCCGTGTCTTGGTTAATTAGGAAGTGCATTGTCTAAAGATCTGATCAATAACGATTGATATCCTAACTCTACTAGTAATAGGAATCAAATAGATGGTCATTACTAGGTAGTGAGAGTCGAAGGAGGTTCGAACTGGGTGACTGCAGCTTGAAATATAGCTGGTCAGAAAAGTCTCAGGGGGACTAACCCTGTTATACATGATTGATGATTCATTTGTGTGGGGGCTGTGTGGATTCACAGTTTGGAGATGTATGACAGGTGCATATCTCGGGGTCTATTCAATGCACGAGTCTTCCGAAAGTAGAGTCATGTTTGTAGTGTGTTAGATTCTTTTAATGTGATGATACATGAAATTGAATGTTTTTGATTTGTTAAAATTTGGTTAGCTTGCCCTTTTCTTTGGTTGTATTGTGTTTGATTTTTCTATCTGTAATGATCGTGTCTTGACACGGGAGCAGATAGTGCTGCAGATGGATCTTTGGAAGATCATCTAGGTTGAAGGATGCTGTTAGGAATAGTGCATTATTTAAAAAAAAAACTTATATATGATATTGTAAATATGTTTTAAAATTTCAGTTTAGCTTTATTATGTAATTTTGATATATGTTAACTATGGAATACTGTGAGATACACATGATGATGATAATACTTTAGCTGTCATAGTAGAAGCTTTAATTTTGTGGGGTGTTACAATAATTAGTGAGATAAAAGAATTACAAATAAAACGATAAATTGGAAAATGAAAAAAATTTGTAATTAAAAAAAATAATGAAATAAAAAAGTGACATACTCTCAAATAATTACATATTACATTAATTAAAAGAAATAATTGATATAAAATCTCAAGAATTTATGACGTGAGTTGGAATGAACAACAATCAACTTAGTATATCTACTGGTTCCCAAATCTCATGTCTCAAAGTTTAAATTTCATAGTGAAAAGATAATATCTATTCTCATAAGCCAGTGTAATATATGTCTTAAGTATTTTAATATTCCACGTTTTACATAGATTATAAGAATAACCGGTATAATATTTATTATTATTATTATTATTATTATTATTATTATAATAAATTGTATCTATATTTCATATTATCTTTTATAACCAACATAACAACTTGCTGGAAAACTCTATTTATAAAATATCCAAATTCAATTATATCTTTCAAGTTATCTTTCATTTATGCAACAAAAAATATATGTTACTTATGTTAAACTTTTCATACACATGTATGGAGATTTGTGCACAAAATTTTTCATCAATTATATAAAAAAATAATCAATTATATCATAAATATTTTATTAATATTTAAGTATATTTGTATTATATAATTGATTATTCCTTTTAATATAATTAATTATATTATCAATATTTAAATTTTAATTATAAAAATAAATATAATGATAATACTAAAATAATAAATAAAAAAGAAAAATATTAATAATAAATAAATAAATTTTATCTTTTACCTATTTTTATCTTCTTTCTTTACTAAATAACATTTTTTTTTTACTCGTGACTTATCAAGAAGCAGACTTTAAGTTTAATTCAATTTTACAAAATCGATTTATAAGGTGAGATTTGTAGCTACTTATAAATCTATTGAGATGTCTCATTTCTAATCGATGTGAGATCTCTAACACATCTCTTACATCCAGACTTTTCAACTCAAGAGTAAAATTTATATATAAGGGTGGTCCGATAATAACTCGATAGCGAATAGTCCTTTAGGCCCAATAACTTATTAGGATAAGCTCTAATATCATATTAAAAAATAAATTTTAAGCCTATTATAAATCTATTGAGATTTGTACCTATTATAAATCTATTGAGATTTGTACCTATTATAAATATATTGAAACGCTTCATCTTTAGTTAATGTGAGATCTTTCACTTTTTATTATTCATTATCAATAACAGATAACATACATAAAGTCAAATAAAATATTAAAATATTAACAATAGCTATTTAAATATGAGTAGTTATACTTTGACAACCATAGGTGACATACACCCACTTCACAATCTTATGTAGCACTGATATGGTCAAGATAAATGACGTGTAAAAAATATTCCAGCGTGGCACTGAGAGTCATTTTTAGGTTTTACATGTTTGGGATTTTATCTAAAACGCTGCCCAGCATATTCCATCAAGGTTGAGAAGCAGTGTGTTTGAATCTCAGATATCTTGAATCTCGCCATTACTGTCGTCGTCGTTACAGTTGTATCCGCTACTGTCACCGAAGCTGCTGTTGCCACCGTCATTCGCCACTGTCGATTCTCTCACATTGTCGCTCGTCACTGTCGATGGTCTCCCACCGTCACTTGCCACCACAACCACTCTCTCACGAAATCACTCTTATGCAAATGGGTGTACTGAACTTGTATCACGTTTCAAATCTTAAATTTAGATCTTTAAAATCTAATTATGCCCTTTCATAACAAAATTACCCTAAATATCCTAAAGTTCCATTTTACTTATCTACGTGTATAATTAAATCACGTCTCGAGTTGTAATCTGGTTATATACCACCTTTCGTTCTCAAAGTAAAGTTTTCTTTTAAATATATTATGAGATTGAGTCAGGGTCATCATAATATAACATCCTTTTTATTTCAATTTCTTTCTAGTAAACCCTGGGGGTAGTTTATGTTTGACCGAATACTGATTGCAAACCATAACTTTAATCCTTATATTTATAATTTAGTTTCTAGAACAAAATAAAATGTATACTTAAAATAAGTATTAAAATAAGTAGTGTAATAAGTAATGTTATATAAAGACAATATATAAAAAATATTATTGCATACTTGTTTATTCAATTTTCTATTATTTTTCCTTACTGACGCATTTAAATATGATGATTTTAAAATAATAGAAATAAGAAGTGATGAATTATTAACTGTACAATTTTATACAAATTATTAAAAAGTATATTATAACTTTCAATTACATGAGATGTGATGGATTTGACTCATCTGTGGTACAAATGTAACTGTCACATAATTCGTAGCAAAATTTGTAAAGTCTTTTCTGAATCACATAGCATTTTTCAATGAATCCCAGTCACTACTTAATTTTAATGAATCCCAGTCACTGCTTAATTTTGTTTTTGTATGTGCCTTAAATGATTTTTAAAAAGTCAGGCTTTTAGATTTTAGTATTTAAAATTTGAATAGTTACTACTCATATTTTAAAAAAACAAATAATAACTTCATTGTGAATTTTCATTCTTGGATGTCACGTTAAATTATTGTTTTATCTTTTCACACCACTCTACAATTTTTAAAATAGAGGTGCCTTATTTTATTAAATAGATTAACTTCCAACTAATTTTTCAATTAAAGGAGTTTTTTTTATTAAAAGATTCATTTGCAGGAGAGAGAAATATATTAAAGTAATAAATTTTAAAACCAATTACTTTTAATCTTTTTTAATTGTCTACGCATGTACATAATTATAAAATGTAGAATAAAGTATAATTTACACTTATTGAGGTATTTTCAAATTGTTCACAACACCGCTTACTTTTCTGTTTTTGCATAAAATATTCAATTGTTTGGAAAACACCACAATAACATTTCCTATCTATAACACTAATCCTCCTAACTATTTAACTATTTGAGAAATAATATGATAGCGATAAACGTTAAAATAAATAAAGGTATCATGCAATCCTAAAAAAATTATAAATGTGATTATTGTTATTTACTCTAAATTGTAAGAGTCTTCTTTTATAGTAAGATTGCATTGAATTTCCATATACCGATAACACATGTGGCCTCAATTTTTATTATTTCATTAGCATGCAAAATGTTTAATAATTATTTAAAAAATAATAAAAGTATAACTAATACTATTGTCTTAAAGTTTAATTTAATTAAATAAACCAAAAAACATCTTCTATAAAAGAAAAGAAAACTAAGTATTAAATATAATTTAGACATTTTTTTATCTTTTTATATATATATATATATATATATATATATATATATATATATATATATATATATATTAAATTACATTAATACTTCCCTTAAATTATGCAAATTATACAAAATTTATTAACTTTCATTTTCTAATAAAGATTTAATATTCGACCGATGATATGAACATAATAAATAAGAAATAATTTTCATTTTATCAGTTTATTTAGTGAATCAAGTCTAATAAATTTCATATTCTAAAGTAGTGTTAAATTAAGTTATTATTAGGTCTGTATAATTTAAATAAGTTCAGTTTGATTTCTTATACTGTTTTTTAGTGATAAATAAATCATGGCATCTCAACTTAGTCGAAATTTCACAGTTTCATAGTAACACTAATCTGTTAAACATTTGGATTAAAAAAGTTATTATCAAACCTATTGCTATGAATGATCAAGACCATCAAATTACCTAATGAAGTCTAACCCTGCAAACTTCACACTTGAGGTATTTATTCAATCATCCATGTAGAAAAATTGTGTTAAACTTTTGACACATGACCATGATCATACATATAACTATGCATATGTGTAAGTAACACTGATATTAATTAACCTGAGTGAATAGTGCATGAAGTGAAGTTGCAGAGCATGGGATGTTGAATGAAAAGGGTAATGCATGGGGAAGATGCGAAGAACAGTGAAGTTGAATGACAAATGAAGAGAAATGGAAGAAGAAGATGTATGTATGTATGTGTATGTGGGCCCCACTGTTGGGAGCGCGGGACTCTCGGGGGATGCATGTTTCAGAATGATAGTATATATAGAAATGTTGTGCAGTGGGGTCTTCAAACTCTCAGACACACACACTGTCTCTGTGAAAAGGGCACAGAAGCAGCAAAACTTAAAAAAAGCAATACTAAGACCATGAGGTACTATAACCACATGATGATTTTCACTCATAGTTTTAACCTAGTTTGGGAACTAAGAAGGCAAGCTGTTTGTAATAATGTTTGACCTAACCAACTTGGATTTGAATCCAGAATCAAAGTCATTCTAGAACAATTTTATACATTCTAACAAATTAATCTAAACACTTTTAGTCTTTTATTTTATTAATTGCACTTGATTTAACGAATTTTCTTTTATAAGTTTTACTTTTATGTTTTTTTAAAGTGAATTAAAATGGCCTTTATTATTAAAAAAATCACAACAAACACATCTCTTTTAAAATAATATTAGTATATATAATGACGTCTTTAATCGCCATTCTAATAATAAAAATCGTATTTATTTTTTTTATACTTTGTTTAGGGTATTCATTATATGATATAACTTGTGATTTAATTTGATATGATTCAATTCAAAGAGATTATTATGTAGAATTTTTTATTTTTTGTGATTGAATTAAATCCAATTCAGTCTCAAACAGGAAGGATAAGATAAAATATATACATGACAGTTTATAGCAATAAAAAATATATATTACATGAAAGTACAAAAAAATATTTCAACCCTTATAAAAAAATAAAGAAAAAACATAACCCTCTTTCAATTCGTTCAAAACACGCACCAAACTTAACCTAACCTAACTAAACTTATTATAAAGAAACATTTTTTTGACAATTTAAGTATTTATTATTTTTAATTTATTTGAATTTTGATGCTTAATTTGCAACTATAAATTTTTTATTTAGATTCATTTATAATAATTATACAGTTTATTTTGAAAAAATAAACATTCTAGAAATATAACAAATAATTATTTCCAAAATATAAATTTAGTAACACAATATTTTTTAAAATTTATATTCCTTAAAGTCCAATCCAATCAAGCCTCAATCTCTCTTCTTCCTTCTCCATCCCTTGCATTGCACTCTACTTTTTAATTTTTAATTTCAAAAATAGAAATAATCAATTTAAATTGTAATTCTTCTAATGACATGAATAATAATTTTATTCACTTTTAAAATACAAGGAATTAAATTATTTTTTCTAAAAAAAATCAAAGATTGAATTAAATATATTTGAAAAGATAAAAGCTAAAATTATATTATAGTAGTTTTATATGAAAATTTATTGTAGGTTAAAAAGTAAACATTTAACATCGATTCTTAGAGTGATTTTAGTATGTTCTTATTTAAGGAGATGTTGATGACGATTTTCCTTAAATTTGAGGGAGTGTATATTTGTAAAAGGTTACCTGGCACTCAAGTTCAAAGTGTGTCTATGAGTAATAAATGCTACTGAATTCATCACATAAATGTAAAACGTTAACTTATTCATAAAGTCCTAATGAGCTTTTGTATAAATGAGATTGGATTATAGCATGGTTTGTGTACATCTTAATGTTTGATTATTGCTTTATTAATCAATTAAGGATATATAATTTGTGGGGACTCACTCCCAAGGTGTATTCAACAACTATATGTTTGTGTGGTCTACTAACATCTCAATTATATTGGTTAGAAGTGATTTTGGTGTAATATTGCCAAAAATCAAAACAACTTATAAAAATTCAATACTAATAATTATTTTGAGTCATATAATGATTGTGATTATAGAGAAATTGATTCTAAAACATTTGCATGCTAATTAATTTACAGAAGATTGAAGAAGTCGTCATTTATTGTAATTCAACAAACAAATCTTCAGGACTACAGTTAAGAAAATGAAAACACAAAAAATAACATTATCATGATGGTTTTGCTACCATTTAATATCACTATTTTTCTTTCATTTATTTTTTAACTATTATCCAACAATCTCATCTCATATCAACAATGACTACAACGACTTCCACCGTATGTATATATTTATGACAACATTGTAGCCTTTTTCTTCTCCAAAAATGGGATGTAACACATCTTTATTTGTTAAAAAATGTGCATTTTTATACAGAAGGTTGTGTAACAATGGTCTTTATGAGGGATAATAATATAAAGGATATTTTAACAATAATGCTTAATAGAAAATTAATAATGTTTTAGTGAAAATATGAAAATTGCATCATTAAAACCATTGTATCACATGTTTGTTTGTATATTTACAAGCATTTTGTATTTTGTATGTCATTTTGGAACTACAACAAGATTGTTCTCAGTTGTTTGTGTTTTATATCACAACAACTACAACGTAAGAATGAAGATGCAATTGATCAATTTAGTAAAAGTTATCACATCAAAGATGGCAAATGACAAAGCAAATTTAATTACTTTCATATTTTTTTTTTATCAACAATGAATTATATATTAGAGAGCATTTTTTAGATGTTTCAACCCATATACAACAATATATATATATATATATATATATATATATATATATATATATATATATATATATATATATATATATATATATATTTAGAGGTAAAATTGGGTCTCCTATCGTTAAACCTTCGTTTGTACATCGCCCAACAAAAAATTTTCAAAACATTATAGAATGCTTTTGATTGTCACTATGTTTTTCGATTGGGTTTCACATAAGAATTATTTATCATATGTGAACGGTATAAATTTGACCTCTACTTTATTCTTCCATACATACAACTTTCAATGTTTGTTTTTTATTGACTTGTCTTATTACACTTGCCAACCATTCAACCACTATTAGAAAATGAAAAGGTGTCAGTAGATCACTTGCCTCAATTATTTTTCTAGTTTGAACTCCTTAGTTAGGTTGTTGACTAAAATATAAATTGTGGATGATTCTACACATGCTTTTATCCAATTAATTCATCTATGATAGAAACCTAGCATTCCCATAATATATTTTAGGAAATTCTACCTCATTGATACCTTTTTTATTATTGTCTACATTTATTGTTATATATTCTCTCTTTTCCTTTTGACCTCATCTATCACTTCATTTATTACCAAAACACTATCTAATATATCTCTACCTTCTAAAAAATGGATTGTGATTGATCTATATCAGTAGGTAAGACTTTTTTTCATTTTATTACCTAGTATCTTTGGTAATATTTTATATATACTTCTTATGAGTGATATCGATCTTAATTTCTCTAGTTCTTATGAATTTTATACCTTAGTTATTAATGCTAAGAATGATGCATTACATCTCCTAAGAATTTTACCTTTTTGAAAGAATTTCATTATTATTTAGTTTATCTAAGATCTCTGACTCTTTAATTATGAAAATAAAATTAAAATAATAACTCTCCTAACAATTCCATACAACTTCTTTTATTTCATCTTCAAAAGTTTATTTTACAAGGAATCTATTTTCTTCTTCCATAGTCTTAGGATAATTTACCCCTCCAATTCCATGGTTTTATTATTGCCATTCTAAATCATTTGCTTATAGAATTATGTAATTTTGTCTTTCACTATGTTTGATTCTTCGCACCATCCCTCTTTTATTTTAATCCAATTATTTCATTCCTTTTTATTCTCTTATTTAATATAGATCTTATTTAATATATGGAGTGAAAATATTTTGAATTTGAATCACCCTTTTATATTCAATCTAACTTTGTTTTTTCTATATTGTTTTTTTATTATACTATAGATACCTATATTTTGCTATCTTTTTCTTCTTCTGCAATCTACCTTCCTCGTCCAAATTACTGTTATTATTCACTCTAAGTTCCTAATTGTATCTATTATTTTTCTTTTGATATTTTAATTGTATATCTCCAAAAATGCCCCTATTTTATGTTTTTAGTCCTTCCTTTAGGTGTTTTAGTTTATTCTCCTATAATTTCATTGTTTATCCACTAGAATCCGAAAGATTTTTTTACTTCTTCCCTAAACTCTCTATAGTATAGCACAATATATGACAAAAGTGTATATTCTTACTTATAAATATTAGTTAAGAAAATAACATCCAAAAACGAACTATTCACTATATTATAAATTCAACATAGAACCAGTACAAAGAAGTATATTCTTTCTTTAGCCCAGGTAGTCGAGTCCAAACTCCAAAACTATAATATTATAATTTAATGTAATCTTAGTTCTTTATTTCGTTTATTGTTTAACCTATTTATAATATAGACAAATGATTGTTTATTCTCAATTCATTACTTAAATGAATTTAAAGAAGTAAAGAAAAACAATCCACACGCATAATGAGTATTCAATGATTATCTCTATTGGGCAAAAGAATTACAAGGCATTATATTTTATTAATTCTTGCAATAATTAAGAGCACGAAACCATGAACTGGAATACAAATGTACAAAATTGTATTAGAAACTCAAATTCTTAAGATCCACTAAAATCCACCCACTCCCAATCTGGGAAATGTCGGTACACATAAAGATAACAAAGAAAAACACAAGAGAAGAAGTGAAAAGGAACTTCATAGATAGAATAGGAAATTTGAGGTTATATTCCTTTAGTCTTTTTGTATTTGTACAGTTATGAGAAAGATATGAAAACCCCTAAAATATTGCACTGTTAAACTAGCAAAAAGGTATCAAAACAGCTCCTAACTTGGTGTCACTCAATACTAAGAAAAGAAAGAGGATGGAACTTTTAGTTTATATTTCAACATGTTCAAGTTAGATTTTAGGTTCCGAACATGGTGGATTACTTTTTTAGATTCTTTTTTATAATAATATTTTTTTATTATTTTATTAGAATAATAAACAATAATTTCAATAAAATAATTAATAATTAAATAACATATTATTATATTTATAGTGATGTTTTTTTTATATATTGTAAAACATATGTTAATTTAAGTTTTATAATATTTTCTTATATATAATCATAAATAATATTAAATATTTAAGTTCAACTAGTAATTATTTACAAAATAGTTTTATGGACTAGTTTTTTTATTAGTAATAAGTAATATATTGAACAGAAACAATTTCGTTATCCTAATCCAAAATACAAAGTGATATATACAAAAGGAAAGGATAAAATTCCTGCTAACTTATCTCTTCCCCTCTTAACCATACTAACATAATTAATTACTATTTAAATAGCAATGAATATTTGTTGATTGAAAAGTCTCTCCAACATCTTTTGTTGCACTTTTTTATTTTAACTACAATTTTATCTCTCTGTCATATTCGATTTGAAACTTAAAATGATCTAACCTAGTTGCACCCAAATCAACAACTTAATGATAACTATATCCAAATTTAATGTTAAGATATAAATTTAAAGACAACTCGACTCAATCTTGATGGATTAACATAATAGTAAATTGTCTTGCCTATAATATGTGTAGAAAATTTGTTTTTAATCTTTAATAGTTAAAAAGTTATTTAAACCAACAACAGTTATAGTGTGATGAACAAAAAATAGTTTTTGACAGAAGGAGTAAAAGAAATTTACAAGAGAACAAAAAAAGATCTCTCCTTCAGTCCTAATTTAAACCAGGACTGTACTTTGCTCTTTCTTTACCTGTTACTTTATTTAGGATTGACCGACCAAAACAAAACCCTTGACATTTTTTTGATAGTAAAAATCCTTGAAAATTATAAGAATAAAGCACAAAATGTAACAGCTCCATTACACTCAAGTGAAAGTAAAATTTTACATGATCATAATCATAACACATGCATACAGAAACACAGCTGTTTGGTTTGAACTCTGCAATAAATGGTAGTTGTGAGTAACACAAAAAGGAAAACAAATGAAGGGACAGAGTACAGAGAGGACTACCACTGCTACTACTAAAGCAAAGTAAACAAACACACACTAATCATTTAACCAAATCCCTTCAAAAAAAAACAAACAAAAAACTGAACTATGCACCCTAGGCTTATCTCCTAAGCTACACCCCCTTTTCCATTTTTTAAATATTTCTTTTTTTCTCCTCACAACCAAAGAAAGTCTTGTCAACAACCCCCCAACACGGAGCCATTACCGGTTTCTACCACTCTTTGTGTTCTTTCTCCCTTTTTTTTGCCCTTTCTTTCTTCTCTTCTCCTCACTCGCCCTCCGTACAACACAACATGTGAGAGTTTGCTGGTTTCTAACCTCTCCTCGCTGTCCATACCCCAAATTTTTGCAAGTGCAACCATCTTTGTCACAGTTTCTTCACTACACCACCTTAAACTTTTTGCTACCTCCTTGGACCCCAACACAAAAAAAACATCACAAGTGCTGATGATGGCCATGTGTGGCCCTCAGCCCTCACAACCATTCATTACCAATCCCTTTGCTATTTTAGGGTTGTGCAGCCCTTAGGGTTTTCTTGTTCCTCATACCCAAATTCAGCACCACTAGCTCTTGTTCAGCTTCGTTAATTAGCTGAGTGGGAGGGGTTTTTGTTTCCCAGTTTCAGAGATTAATGGAGGAATACACTAATAACAATCACTTGAGTGAAAACACAGGTCCAAGTCCAAGTCCAAGGCCTAATTTCTTGTACTCTTCTTCACCAAGTGGTGGAAACCATAACCATAACCATCATCAGCATCAGCATCAGCATCAGCACCATAGCCATCACCACCAGCATCATCAGTTTCCAATCAACAACTTCCATCTTCAATCGGGTGGATCAGATCATTGCTTTCAGTCTGATCAAGTGGCACCACACCCTTCTGTGAAAACCGAAGCCAGCACTTCTCAGCTTCACGCCCCTATTTTCCACTACCCTTTAATGAGAGGAAACCTTCACAACAACAACACCACCACTATGCATCACCATCCCCAGCAACAAGGAGGGAGTCCAACCAGCTCCACTACCGAAGTTGAAGCCATAAAAGCTAAAATCATTGCTCACCCTCAGTACTCCAATCTTTTGGAAGCTTATATGGATTGCCAAAAGGTCACCTATTAATTAATCAATTATTATTGATTATTTCTCATTTCTCACCACATTAATTAGAGTAATGAGTATGCCCCCATTTTAATTTTTTTTTTTTTTTGCACCTGAATAATCATATATAACTCTTGTATATCTTTCACCCTTTATCTCTCTATCTTTCTCCCTGTTCATAGATAGGAGCTTCACCTGAAGTGGTGGCGCGTATGGTTGCGGCAAAGCAAGAGTTTGAGGCACGGCAAAGATCCTCAGGTGGTTCAAGGGATACTTCAAAAGACCCTGAACTTGATCAATTCATGGTGTGTAAAGGTTTTTAATTAGCTTCCACAGTTTCATTTTTAATCACGATTCTTGATATTATAAAAAAATTATAGATTAATTTTGACTGATGCGACCATAATTATGGTTGGATATGATTGTGAACAGTGTATACTATTTTTTAATGTCTTGGAATGTATGGTTCTAATCTATTTTATTATTCCAATACTATTTTTGGGTTTACCCTTATCAGACTTGGTACTGTAATTGGAATGATTGTTGGTGATAATTTAAGCATAACTGCAGGAAGCATACTATGACATGCTTGTGAAGTATAGAGAAGAATTAACAAGGCCTATTCAAGAGGCCATGGATTTCATGCGAAGGGTAGAAACTCAACTAAATATGCTATGCAATGGACCCGTCAGGATCTTCTCTGGTACTTTTTCATTCTCTTTATAGAGCACAAGAAGAGGGAGGATCCTATTCCCCCTAATTCTCTCTCTTTTATTTTAGTTATTGATTCTCTTCTCCACCCCTTTCTCCTCACAGCTATAATAATAATAACCCTACATGTTAATTATTCATAATTTATATATAATAAAATTCACTGAAAATTAATTAATTATCTAATTATGGATTACGCAAACATTCAACTATGAGTAATATGTGCTGGGGCACAAAATTTTGGACCTGGTTCTGCAGTTCTTGGAAGTCGTAAACTCGAGTGTTTTCTGTAGTGAGCCAGGAAAGTTTGACCAAAAATTTTTTACCTACCTTCACATCGTAGGAGAAAAGGGTCCCAGACAGTGGAGATGATATTTCATCAAGCACAGAACCCTAACCTAATCAGTACCCTATATTATATATTTTATATATAATATTAATAAATGTAAATATTATAATAAAAGAGAAATAAGCAACATCTTTTTGTTTGCTTTCTTTTCAGAGATTTGACAAGTTTTATTTTATTTTATATATTCTGTTACAGTGTTGTCCATTCTTCACGACTCCAGATGAACTTTATATTTTTGTTTATTAGCGTTAATTTTTTCCTTTTTCATTTGAAACCCAAATTCACACGTTCGCGTCTACTCGCTCCTATTTCCCAAGTTTCTGTGTTCTGACAAATTGATTCTTCTAGGGTTTCCTAGTTCATTCATTTTTTATGGTCTGTTATGACTTCCAAAACCTCTTTCGGAGTATGCATTTCGTGAATTCGTGGGGTTTCGTAGGATGACATTCTCACACTGTCAACACACACACTCTCATCATTGTGCTGCTCAGATTTTGGTCTTGTTACAGAAAATTCCGTTTTAATCACATCTTTTATTCTTCTTTTATCTCCTTTTGGTGTTTGAGTCCAATTAATAACTCAGAAAGACTGCATTGGATGTTGATCCATTCAATCCCCCGCATCCCCAAGGATTACGGTACCAATGAAATATAAGTTTTTAAGATGTTTAATAAATACATATATAATTATATATGTGAGTGCCTCCGAATATTAATGTACAATAATAAGTTTCTAGAAACTTAATTGGTAAAGGTTTTGGAAGCTGCTTTTTTGTTTTTGTTTCTAATAGTACCCAATATATATATATATATATATATATATATATATCAGTTAACGATGTATGCTTGGGCTTTTTTTTTCTCATATTTTGTCATACGTAAAGTTTCCACACTGATAAAGAAAGAAATCCTGTGCTGATGTTTAGTTGTTATTTGGCTTAAAATTTCATCATCAATGCATGTCTTTCGATGTGAATCACTAGCTGCTTGTTAATTTCATGGTAGTGACCTAGCATCTGATATGTACATAATATGGTGAGGGTTTTTGCAGCCAACCTTATGATTTTTCTTTTAGAAGACAAAAGGTTATATATTATTGATAGTGAATATAAGGGTACTCAGTCCATGAACAATCTTACAATCCATTAATTTTACTCACAGAATGAATCTGAAATGCAGAAAATCAGATGTTGCTTCTATTTAATTTACCTTTATGAGTTTTTTAAATAAGCAAAGTGTAATTTACCATTATGTGTGCCTAAAGTAAAACAGCAACTTTAAGGTATTGCTCATAAGCACCTGTTTGTTGTACTCGATGAACTGCTCTTATGATTGGAGGTAATTCATACACAAACTTGATTTACCAAAAAAATTTACATACATCATGAGTATTTCAATTCAGGTAACTATCACCTACTATAAATCAAAGAGAAATTATAGCATCATTCATTACAAAATAGTTTTAAGTCTGTCTGTGGACTGTATTCTTATATATCCTCAAACTGAATAGAGAAGTACTGATATATTTATTACATTTTCAAGATATTTAGTGTATTTATTTCTATTTAATATTTACTTTATATATTTCTTTAATCTGCAAAGAGAAATGATATATAAATATAAGAGGTACCTCCAGAAGTATCAAGAATGAGTACAATAAAACAATTCATTATACAGTATATAAGTTTGCATATGAGACAAAAGGATTTACAGCAAAATGAATTGGATTTATACAGTCCAATATTTACTTGATATAATTTGAATGATTAATAAGAAAATGTTAGAAAACCAGTATTTTTTGTGTTGCCATGAATATAGATTAATATATCAGACAGGAAAATGAAATGGATTAATTTATATTTACTGCAAGATTATTTAGTATTTATACACATAAAGACAACCAAAATATAACAGAAATGTCCGTTTTTCAAATTTTTTCGAGACAGAAAAATGGCTCCCTCCTCTCTCTTCCCACGCAAAAAGAAGTCTCCCAAAAGTATTCCTTTCTGTTTTAGACCATACTTTAACTTCTTGAATTCCTTGTTAAATTTGTTTAAAGTGTTTTATAATTATGGTATCTAATGATTATGATGGGATGAAGCACTCTGAACTGAATTACTAGTTCCAAGGAAACTTTAGGGAAAGGGAACACTTATTTTCTGTGCATTTTATCATGGAAAAAGATCCTAATTATGTATAACATTATTGAACCATACAACGTTTTATTTCAGCATTTAATAACCGAGTTTGACAACTCTGAATTCTTTGTAATGAAAAAAAAAATAGAAAAATTATATTTATTTCTCTTTCTTTCTCATTTCTACTCCATTTTTTTTTTTTTTCTGTTTCTGCTTCTCTCAATTTTTCTGAACTAATCCATCTCAACAATGGATTGGATTGACATTTACCATTACTCTTACTAATACCACTTCTCTGTATCATCATTCAATAACCATGCATGCGTTGATCATAGATATGAAATCATGTTCTTTATCATACATCTTTACTTAGTATTTTTATAGAAATAAATGTTTATAAGGTGCTTAACCAAGGTATTGAAAAACGTTTTAGCATTATAGTGTCTTTAAGAGTATGATATAGGATGAAGCACTACGTTTTGAATTACTATAGTTCCATGGTGACAGTGAGAAATACTTATGAACTATGTTTCTTCTCTTGGATAATGGAAAAGGCCTTAACTTAGAAGGATATTGAATTAAAAAACATAGAACGAAATTACATATTGCTTCATTATATGACAACAATGTTAAGAACTTTGTATATCATCGATAACTGTGCATTGATCATGTATATGAAATTATGTTTTGCATCATTATATTTTTTTTTAACGACAAAAAATAAATAAAATTAAAAAAGATATTTTAGGAATGTTTCAACCCAAATGTGACAGTATAATGTATATTCCAAGTTTCTGAGGAGCTTTTCATGACTAAGATTTTTGTATTATATGAAAACTGTTAAAGCAGAAGATAAATGTGAAGGGGTAGGTTCATCAGAAGAGGATCAAGATAACAGTGGAGGAGAAACAGAACTTCCAGAGATTGATCCACGAGCAGAAGATCGTGAACTTAAAAACCACTTGCTGAGGAAGTACAGTGGTTACTTGAGTAGCCTTAAGCAAGAACTTTCCAAGAAGAAAAAGAAAGGGAAACTCCCCAAAGATGCTAGGCAAAAGCTACTTAACTGGTGGGAATTACATTACAAATGGCCATATCCTTCGGTATGTTACACCTCACTTTCTTTTACTGAAAAACAAAGTCTTTGTAGCATAAAAAAATATAATAAAATTAATCTTGTTACTTTTAGATTTCAAGAAATTATATGAAATTCTCTTATAACAGTTACAATAACATTCCCTAAAAAATACACGTTAATGTTAAAACAATGTGCAATTTTGCCAAATGTAAAAAATGCTTAATTAATGTACTCAAAATTATTAGGGGATTTAAGGCTCCAACATGATTATAGCCCCAATTAATCTTTATGTAATACATATCCGAGATTTTAAGATAGTTAATGACATTCGAATACCTAATTAATCTCTATATATATTTTCAATGTACAAAAGAAACTTCAACAAAATTTGATTACTTATTACAAAAAAACACACACACACACACACACACATATATATATATAT
>Ga0209489_107363_pt1 | contig 16497 bp, 4 predicted proteins | sample SiratrowhiteBW_FD_187527 | JGI IMG/M metagenome (GOLD analysis project Ga0209489, IMG submission 187527) | Root nodule microbial communities of legume samples collected from California, USA - Siratro white BW (SPAdes) (version 2) | ecosystem: Host-associated > Plants > Roots > Nodule | place: USA... | reverse complement strand
CATCAACATCATCATTCAATCATTAACATCAATACACAAATAATAGTGTACTAAAATCTTTCCGCAACCATAACAACACTTAATGATTAAATCATCAAATATCATTCCAAAAATATCTTTAACATTATAACAACATATATCTAGTAGATTCATCAAACTCATTTTCCAAATCAAAACAATTCACGTTCATTCAAAAAAACCGATTCCTTAATCAATCATGCATAAAGGCATATTTTATTCAATATCTGCTCTCAAACTTTTAAAACATATCAAAGTTTTATCACAAGTCATATTCAATGCATCAAACAACAAGCAAAAATTCTTGCATACTATTTTTTTACATCAGTACTCAAATAGGGTCTATTAATCACACAAAAATCAAGATAATCAAACTTATTCAGTGCTCAAGGACCAGTCAGACCTGCAAGAAAGACTTGAGCACTGATAATCACATATTCAAGTTTTTATCTTTGAGTTCTATTTAAAAGTAACTAAATAGTATAAAAATAAGTTACTAGCTTCCCTTACCTGGTGACAATTTTCCAAAACAATTCCTCCAAACTAGCTAGTGACACTAACACAATTTTTAGGGATCTAGAACAAGTCATCAGAACAAAACCAAATTTCAGTATAATCTTAATTAAGTTAAGAGAAATACTTTTCTCAACCGTCCTTACTAAGATTGATGACAAAAACCTAAGGAAAAATAGAGATTAAGGGATCTTTAGAGCAAATATTGACTTATTCTGTTTGAAATTCTGATCGGTTAGAAATGATCATTAACTCCTCAGGTACTGCAAGGTATGATCAGATTCTAAAATAGATAACGTTCCGAGGAAAAAAAATTAAAGAGAAGTGAGAGAGATTTTAAGAATGGAAGAGGGAGGCAGGAAAGAGAGAGAAAACAGAAAACATGCTTCTAGAAGTGCAGGCGCTTCACATGCTACACTTGCAAGATTACTATTCTATTTTTTCCATCAAAATCTTGTGATAAGGGTAAGATTTTTAATTAAAATTACGTTCTAAAGCTTCAATGATTCGCTTACCATGTAGAGGAAGATACTAATTAATATATATATATATATATATATATATATATATATATATATAATGATATTGGTAAGATTTTAATTAAAATTGCGTTCTAAAGAAAGAAAGAAACTAAAAATAAAGAAAGAGAGAAACTAAAAAAAAGGAGAGATAGGAAAAAATAGAGCTAAAAAAACATAAAATCAGCATACCAAATAATCATATCAAAATATGAATACATAAAAAGAAAAGAAAGAAAATAAAATATTTAAAGTGTTAAAAATAAATAAGCTAATTATTAAAAAGAGATAGAAAATTTTCAACGTATTAATTTTTTATGAATTTATTACTTCAAGAATTATAAAATATATGTTTAAAAAATTATTAAATTTCTTTAAAAAAACACCAAAAATAAAATTGTAGTATATAGAGAATTTAAAATTTCCTTTAAAATCATTTTTTTAATTAAAAATTCTTATCTATTAATATATTATTTTAATGTGAATTTTTGAAATATAAGTTTTTTTTAAGTATTTCAATGAGATTTTCTTACATAATTTCTTTGTAGCTAAAAATATTATTTTAATTTGCATGTTTTGGGTACATGGAATTTCCTAAAATTGAAAATTATTATTTGAAAAATAAAATATTTCTAACATTAAAGAACTCATATTAGTGGAGACTTAAAGTAATTTTGTATTAATAAGAGATCTTTAATGCATGATAAAATTTTAAGTTTTACATTAAAGTGGGGTTTGATTGGTACCTGTAAAACCACTTTTTTTCTTAAAAACAGGGAATAAAAGAAAAAGAAAGAGACAAATATAAAAATTAAAATATAATATATCACAGCCCATTAAAAATAGTAAAGAGTTCACCAAATTTTACTATTTAAGAAAAAAAATATTAAATACTCATTATTACATATGATATTAATGGATCTAAAGAAAGGAAGAAAGGAGGTAATGAAGTTCAAATAAATATCATTGTTGAAAATAAATTAAGGATCTTTTGTTAAAAATACAATGAATAAAATTACTTTATATAAACAACTTTCTAAAATTTGAATAAACTCGTATTAATTAATGATAAAAAAAATACTTTCTAAAAGGCTATAAACTTAAAAACAGAACATTTACAATCATAAATAATATATTTAAGGTAACAATTAAGTATTGCATAACAAGAATGTATTTTCTTAACAAAATAATTTTTAATTTCTAAATAAGACAAACTGTTTCTAAAGCTATAATAATGATACTTTCATACTACTTTTAGGTGACATACAATAATTTAATAATGATAACGTGTAAGAAAATAAACTTTTATTTTATTTATAGGTGAAAAAGACAGATATTTTTTTCTAAACAAGGACAATATAATAATTAAATATTATATATATATAAATTTTGAAAAAAAATAGATAAAAAGATATAAGAATATTTTATATTAAGTAAATATTGCATGGATACCTATTTTATTAATAATAATATTATTTTTATTTTTCTAATATTGAATCATTTAATAATATGATTATATTTATTTTATTAATAATAAGATTAAACTATTTAATTACTAATTGTTCTTACTGCAAATAAGTTTTGAATAATTGACTTAGTTTATTATTAGTTTTGTTGAAATAGAAAAAAAAAATTATTCTCTATATTATTGTCTCTTTAGTATGATAATCCAAAACTATTTTTTTTTATTTATATTATTGTCTATTTAGTACAATAGTCTAACACTACTTTAGACTAGAGTTAATATTGAAATTCTTTTAAATTTCTTATAAAACAATTGCAATTACAAGTATTTAAGAAGATATTGGTAAGTTATAATCTACTTTACATTTTTTTATAATTTAAATTTAAAAATTTACTAGTAATTATAATGTTAATTACACTTAAAATCTTTAAATACATATATTTTTTAGACTATAATCAATAATAAATTCACATTAAATAATTTAAATTAAAGATACATTTAATTAAACAAAAATTATTGGTTATCATAAATCATAAATATATTTAGTCAAGAAATACTTTTTTACTTAAATAGTACTCTTTTATTTTTTATTTTCCTTAATATCACTTTTTATTCTTTAATTTATCAAATAGTACTCTTTATTTTTTAATTTTTCAAATAACACTCTTTTTTTTCTTTTATTTATTTTTTTTATTTTTTGTTCGGATCATATCAATTGTGTCATTTTTTCTATATTTTGTTTTTGTATGGTTATTTCAATTGTGTTATGTTTTTAAGAGTTATTAAAACTTTTAATTATTAGTTGATTAAAATTAAATAAAAAATAATATAAAAATAATTGAATTAAATTTTCTTAAAAAAAGTTAATACAAAGACAATAAAATAAAATAATTAATAGCAAAAATAAAATAAAATTTGTGTGAAACAAAATATAATCCGTGATGAGAAGTGGACCCTCCAACATTGTTGGGACATGTTCTCTTTGTGTATCGTAGCATTTGACTATATGAACTTTTTTTTGACCGACATTGTTGTTCCCTTATATCCATATTAGTCTTTATACGACTTGACTTAGACTTCTCCTTTTATGTTATTTTCATGTTTGAATTTGGGCATAGTATCTGACCAGTGTAAATAGGCCTGTAATTTTTATTTCTAAGTTCACCAAATAGACCTTTGTAGGTATGAAAAACTTGTTTCAAAGGTGTACATACACCACAAAATCGTGGTGTGCATGTTTTCATGTTGCAAGTACATGAGAACATGGTAGGTGTAACTTTTGAAAATTTCTACAGTCACACCACAATTTATCCAAAACAACTACAAATCGGACTGGTGATAGTAGTTCTCTTAAACAAATCTAACACAATTGATATAACTGTAAAAAAAAAAAAACAAATAAAAATGAGTATTAGTTGAGGAATTAAAGAAGTGAGTGAGGAAAATAAAAAATAAAAAAATGGTATTTAGGTTATAATACTGTGTCACGTTGTTGCATTGTGGTTAAGACTTGGATCAGCTTTTTGAATGAGGGACTCACTTTCTCCACCAACTTAATTAGATCATATTGGTTCTGGTATTCTAAAACTTAGTTTGTGAAACAAATTCAGTTTTTTTGAAATGTTTTAAAATATGTTTATACACATCCTATTTTTTTGGTCTGGAATCCTTTTTATTTTTATTTTTTTAATGAAAGCTAGATCAAGGTTTCTTTACAATTTGGTGTATAAATCCAGAACTGTTCTCGAACTAATTTATGAACTTTATTATTAACATTGTGTTAAAATATTTTGAAGGAACTTCTCTAAATTTTCATCCTTATCCATTAAAAACAACTATGTCCCATCAAGGCAGTGATTGAGAATTGAAGTCCGAATCAAATTTTTTAAAATTAGATCTGAACATTTCCAATTTTGGTGCATATATCGAAATTGAAAATTTAATTCTAACTTCAATTCTGTAAAATTAACAATAAGTTAATTCATAATATATATATATATATATATATATATATATATAATTAAATTTTAGTTCAGATCTTCAGAATTATATTTCTAGTTTCTGGAGGTGAAAGTTTAAAATTAATATTATATATTCTTTATTCTCAAATAGTTCTCATTAGAGAGGTGCATAATCAAGAAACCAATAAATCTACAAATATTTAGAAAGAAATTGATCATGAGGCCAAGTTATCACCCCACGTTAACTTTACAAAATTTTTACTTTAGCTTAAAAAAAGATTATTCATTTTAATATTGCCCCATTACCATTTTATAAGAATTTCAGTGAATAACAATTTATAAGTTCAGAAACTGAGTAAACTTTTCAAAAATTTAAAGAATAATAAGATTAATACACACCATTTTAAGAATAAAAATAGAAATGCATTCTAAAAAAAAAAAAAGTGTGAAAGAAGTATGAAATCTTCTTTTTGTTGGGATAACAAATATTTCTATTAATAAAACAACAAATGATTTAAAAATATTTTGAAGATAGAGAGAGAGTTTATTTTATTGTTCTTGGTTTGTTAAATATTTTAGAAAGGGTTATCATACCATGTGTTATATTATCCATTGACAAACTATTTTTGCTGGCACCAACCCATGACTCTTGGCTACCACAACTACCTACAACATCCAACCAACTATAAATATGGTTCAGATCTTTTATTCAATCTTTGTGCAATTAAATTTACATATGCGTATCAAATTAAAAAATGACAGGGGACAACGTTACTTAAAAGGAAAATCATTGTGTTAACGAAGATAATCTATATTTTCCCAATTAAAAAAATGGCCACAGTATAAACATGATTAGTCCCATTATTATATTTATAACCAAATTTTCTCATCAACAGCCACAATCACAATTCATACACCTTCATCAAGAGTTACAAACTCTTAAATGTATTTACTGAAGAAAAAAAAGGTTGAATCTTTGAGTTGAATCTGGCAGCCATGAATGTAAATTGAGAGATATGAAGACATTGAAAGGGCCCAAAGATATTAAATGTGGATGAGGATAGTGGGTGCTTTAACTTTTGTGCACCGAATTTCATCATAAAGACCAGTGATTAGTCTAAACTAGGTAGCTTTTGATCTGTTTAAAAATTCTGTAGGCACTGTTTGGCTTCTTTTTTGAAACAAACTTTTGATCCTTTTAAGGCATGAAGTGCAGGAGGAGCATGATTTAGACCAGCCACGCAGCAAAGTTATAGAAATGTTTTTGTTTCTTTAAACATCTTCCTACTTTTTCCTCCTTCATCATCATGCCTGTCAGATCACCATTAATGTTTCCTTTGTAAGTGGATACACTGGTCATTCTGTCTTTGTTTTTTTAAGGAAAAGTGAGTTAGAGAATGGTCATAAAACACAACAAGTGAAAAGGAGATAATATGGCAATGTTGTCAACATTTTCTCTTTATGAAATGTGTTAAAATTATACGTTTATATATGTATATATTATTTATTATCATTTAAGAAAATTTAAAAATAACTTGACATCATATTATTTTCTCTTATCCCGTCAATCAAGAAGAAAGAAAAAATAATAATGATTTTAGTTTAAATACCAGAAAATAAAAAAAATTCTCTGTTTTAGTTTTTCATTTTCTCTCATAATCTAAATAAGATTAAACAAAAAAATCTCAATAATTTTTTCCCGATTTTAGAAGATAAGATCTTCTGGAATCCTTGGGCAATCATTCCTCTCTAACCCTTCCTCTACTTGCATAATCTATTATAATTGTTCAAAGTGGCAACAATAAAAAAATTGTTTTTCCGAAAAAGAAAAAGATTAAAAGAAAGGAGATGAGAAAAGAGAGCAATGGGATCCGAGGGAATCCAATTCCGATGAAAAAAAAAATGAAGGAAGAGAATATTTGAAGCTGAAAATGATATGTGAAATGTTGCAGTGTCTTAACGTTAGGAGTTGTCGTGTTCACAGATCACAAGCATTAAGGAAGTGACAAAAAAACGATTCTATGATAAAAGAAAGTGTAAAAGTAAAGTGGCATGGTTTTCAAAGTTGTTAATAAGGAGATGCAGAGTTAGCACTCAACATTCAGAGACTCCAAAGACACAAAGAAAGTGAGAACATGGTGCCACTTTAGTTGACTAATTGTCCATCTTATTGCTGTTTCTTTTTTTTTTTTTTTTTTTTTTTTTTTTTTTTTTTCTATGTACCTTTTCCTCGGTGATGTGGTTTGAGTTGCAATTTGAGGCATTGTAATTCTCCACCAGCTATGTGATAACGGAAATAAAGTGCTTTTCTTGTCTTCTATGTAAAGATTTTCAAATAAAACCTCAAATTTCAGGCCTGTTTGGTTGCATGTTACTCCATTACATTTCATCCATATTCATGTTGAATCGGTATTGTAGTTTCATATGCATTGATTGGTAGTATGAAGACGAATAGATTTACTAAATGGAAAAAAATTGAATAAATGGAAGAAATAGTTTATTCTTGCTTTTACATATAATAAAAATAAATAACCAAGTCCCTTCCATCCATGGAGTAAGACTTATACTCTATTTCTATGTCTATCGTTACATTTAATATAAAATTATTGACAATGTAACATCTGAGAAAAGTTAGGTTTATATATGTAGTTTGATCTCTGTCTATAATATATATATATACACACACACAAAAACATATATTTCTATAAATAAAAATAAATTAAGATTTACTATGACATGTAAAAAATATTAAAAAGTAAATTTTAAATAATGATTGTAGAAAAATTAGTAATTATGTATCTTATATGTAAAGGATATATTTGTAGGGTCATTTTATAAAAAAAAAAATGTGTACATAAAATAAAAAATTGCATTAAAAATAATTACAGATAATATAAAAAATTATAAACTCATAATGGTAGGGGATCAAGTTTTAACTAGTTAGTTTATATATGAGACTTTGAATACACGATAATTTTCTAAAAGAGCAGCTAGTATGGGCTCGTAAATTTCGGAGTGAGTCTTCCTGCACCTCGGTAATTTTTTCATGCACCTCTGACTAATTAAATGACTATTATAGCCTTAATAAAAAAATTTAATTAAATCTTACATTCTCTCGTCTCTTAATCTTAAATGTAAAAGTTGTATTTTGAAAGATACAATCTAAAATATGAAAAAAAAAAATATTTTGAATTTTAAAATTTAAAATAAAAAAATTATATTCTAAATTATATAATTAAAAATACAAAAAATATGTTATAAAATATATAATCTAATAATAGATATTTTTAGTATTTTTTCAAATAGGGAGGTACAGAAAGAAAACATGGATACGAATGTGTTTTGAAGTCTTAAATTTGGCCCATACAAATAAGTCACGGGACCCGTGTCAAATTGGATACGGCTTTCTTTTTACGCCCCTTTATTTTACTAAAAGGCTTGCACGTAGGATAGAATAAACTTCAAACTATTTGTATTTTATCTGTTTGATTTGATTGTTTGGTTTAAGTATAAAGTTGGGATAAACCTAATTTATTATATTTTTATGTTTCTATAAGTATTTATTGCCTATTTTTTATTAATACAAAAAGAATTTATTCTTTATCTCCTATTGATTATTTTTTTCATCATTTAACAGTTTGTTTGTTTGACTATCTTTTATATACCTTATTATGTTTATACCTAAAATATGATAAAGTAAATAATAGTTGATAAATTTATTGATGATAAATATGTATACTTGCATTTAATAGTTTATATTTTTAATAAAAAATATCAGATTTATTTGCTCCATTGTGTTTTTTTCTCTTCACATCTTTCATCTTTCATTTTACTTTGATAGAGAGTGACAATAAATGTGTTGAAGGTATGAAGAAGCAGAGCTTAGAAAGCCACCGATTGCGAAACTAATGCGTGTGGTCATTCTGTTGTTCTCTGATTGGACCTATCTTACTACCAACCTTTCGTGGCAGCTTCCAAGCCTTCTCTACGCACACACGTCGTTGCTTTTGCATGTCACACTTATCTCCACCTCTTACCCCATTTCTCTCAATACCCCTATATAACAACATCTCAATTCATTCCAATCTCAACAATTCATCGCTATGGAGAGGAAAACATTCGGGCTCTTGTTCTTGCTCGTCCTTGTGTTAGCATCTGGTAAGATACATAAACAATTCCTTTATGTTTTGATTAATTATTTGGATGATTAATGTGTGTTATGATGTGAAATCAGAAGTGGCTGTGGAGAAAGCAGAGGCGAAAACTTGCATGACAAAGAAGGAAGGGTGGGGAAGATGCCTGATCGACACCACCTGTGCACATTCATGCAGGAACCAAGGTTACCTCGGAGGCAAGTGCCAAGGCGTCACTCGTCGCTGCTATTGTATACTTAACTGTTGAAGTTAAGAACAAAACCCTTTTCATATATCATATTATCTTATCACAAATAAATGTATCACCACTACTACCAGCACCTATTTATATCCATCTTGTTTAGTCTTTCATTATCGCAGTGTGGCAAGCAAGTATGATGTTGTGATGTCGTTATGGCTCTATCTTCTTGCTCTGCTTAAGTGTAATCAGTATAATATGTAATGGAAATAAATTTTGCATTGCTCGTGCAATTTTTTCTCCACAGATGAAGTCAGAAATGATGGCTTTGCTATATATCCTCCATTCACAACTTTAATTCGGAATAAATTGTGTTGTACATGCACATATGATCCACTATAGAGTGGTTTATACGAAAGAAAATGAATCTCCACTTAGAATTATTAAGTTCTTTAATTTTTGTAAATTAAAATGATTAAGGATATTTTGGTATCAATAACCAATGAAATAATAATTAAAAATAGCTTTCAGTAAAGAAAATAAATAAAATATATTTTCTAATTAATTTGGGAAATAGTATATACACAAAACCAAAACCTTCAAGCTACTCAAGAATTTTTGTGGTTAAAAAACTGGGGAAAAAAACAAAACAGCTAAATGATAAAAATTATATTCCAGATTGACTCTTTCTTAATTCCGAATTCAGTGAAAAGAAAAGAAAAAAAAAAAACGTTAGGAATGAAGATGAGGGCAGTGCCTTAAAAAATTTTCCCGAAAGATATTTTGGTCATTTTACTTTCCTATGGAGGTGCATGTTGATATTATGGAGCTGTAGGAAGACTCCGTCCCCGAGACACAATCCCAAGCACAATTAAAAATTTGTCTTAACGAGGTGTTCTCAGAATTGTGAAATTGTTTCGTTTAAAGGTTTTTAAAGTGCTTTCTAAAAGTATCAATATTTAAAGAAAACACAATTTAATTATTTTATTTAATCTTTTATGTGCCATTTAATCATTCTACTAATTAATCTTTTCTGTGTTTTACATTATGGAATATGGTTGTATTTTCCATTAAGCAATAAGTTCTAAAGGTATCAGATAAGAACACCTTTAATCGATGATCAAAGCCAGCATCTTCTTAAAATGTTCAATAATAGGTAAAATAATCTTAATATTCCCATTTTTATGTTTTTCATATAAGGGTTTTTAAATAAACTTTTTGATATTTTTCATATAAGAGTTTTTAAATACACATTTTTTTCATTAAAAAATATAAATTACTAGAAAGTGAAAAAAAAAAAAGGATTTCAACTCTTTTAAAAGACTTCTCAAACACATTCGTTTTGTATACAAAACTATGACAAAACTAGGGCCTGGTCCCCATGGTTTTAAACATGGCCTAGTCCTTCTTGGTAATTCCTTTCTGCACTCTCACATTTACTTCCTCTACTCCTTATTTTCATAATATCACAAATGCCCTTAGCAGAAGATTGAAATGAGAGGACTGGTGCTGGGTGGTGCCAATTTCTCCTGGACTTCTCCGAGTAGAAAGCGACTTCTCCAACAAGTGCGGTGGTGGGTGGTGATGCAATATACACTAAAGAGTTTTCTGGAAATTATTTTTTAGAATTGCTTACGAAAAACGAATTCGGAAAGTATACGAGAGATGCGTGAAATAAGTTACGGAAAATATTTTTTTTAGTAGTTTATTTATTTTTTTATAGAAAACTTGTTCGAAAGTTATTTTTAAATTTTGGAAAATATTTTTCAAAACTAATTTTTACACTCTCAATTTATTTTGGAAAATTAAATCTGGAAGTCATTTTTCACTCCTAATATTCATTTCGAAATATGAAGCTATTTTTACATCTTTAAGGATAATTCTAGTATTTCAAAAATATGATGGAATGCATGAAGCAAATGAGGGTGCAGGAACATGATTTTGTATTCTTTCCTTTTCTTCTAATAATATATTTAATGTAATATTTTGTATTTTTTTAATAATATATTTTATGTAATGATATATGATTATTAAACTGAGATGTCTAGCTGATATGTCAAAAAGTTGTGCCCAACATAAATTTATAAAAAAAATATAAAAAAAAAAAGACTTTTACGAATACAATAAATAATGTTTTTTTTACAAAATCTTCTCATACACATGAACTAGAACATAACAATATAATAAAAATATGCAAGATTTGGTCATAAAGTAGTCATCGATTTGGTTATAAAATACTAATTATTATATTTAGAAAGCAATATTTTTTATATAAAGTTTAGAAGCTAATCAAGTCAATATTATGCTTAATTTTATCTCTAATGCATATACATGATGTTTAATTTTATTGTGTGATTTTGAATTTGTTATAAATGATTATGTCTGTAGCTAATTATGAATATTGATATCCTATATGAAATTATGTTTGAAATGACGGATTGTTTACTGATTCGAAAATTTTGAAGTGATATAAATGACATGATATAATGATGTATTCATTTATTGTAACTCTTAGAATGAGATATTCATGTTTTAACAATGATTTAAATTATTTAGACTAATATAATAATTTAAATTATATAGACTAATATATGAAAAGAAGATATAATTTAGAATAAATTTATTATGTAATTTAGAATAAATTCATTCTTTTAAATAAAATTTATCTCTTATAATGTAATTTAGAATATATTTATTTTTTTAAATAAGGTTTATTAGAATGTAATTTAGAATAAGTTTATTCTTTTAAATAAAGTTTATCTAATTATTGAAGCTTACTAGATATTATTTTTATTAAACTTGGAATTTAAGAATATTTCATTACCTTTTATTGTTTATAATTTATTTATTAAACTTTAAATTTAAGAATATTCTCTTATTTTTATTATTGTTAATTTATAAGTTTGAAATTCAATAAATCTTCTGCATAAATATTCTTTAGATTTTTTATAAGGATAATCATATATAATTCCTTCAAATATTTTGCAATATTTCTTCTTACATATATGGAAAGAAGATATTTGTAACCCAATATGTAATAAGGATGGAAACAATTGATAATTTTAAATAGATGAAACAAAACTTTATATCTAAATTTCACAAGATTATTATGTAACATGCAAGAAAACATCTAATAGTTGTAAAAATAATATCTAAAAATTAAATCTGAGTTAATTTTGTGAATAAAAACACATTATAAATAAATATTGAAGGCATGAAAGAGACAGTCATACCATCGCATAATTGTAAACTTTAGTTTTATTGTGTTCGTGTGCTTTTGCCATCCTTACGAAAGGATAAACTTTTTCAGGTTGATTCTCTTGTAATTTTGTAATAAATTCTAAAGTTGTTGTTCAATAAAGTTTTTGTTTTTTACATTCTCTATAGTTGTGTTTTATTATTGGTATTTTTTAAATATATTTTTTAGAAAATTAATTATTTTTGAACACTTGCTAAAAATTCGTCTATTTTTCTTAATTACAGTTCTTAGTTAATTTACTTATTCTTAATTAGTTATTGTATGCTTAGTCAAGAGATAAAAAATAAATAATCTAATTGAGTAGATGCTTCAAGACAAATGAGATGTTGAATACACACTATACCCTTATTTTGTTCATAAAATTATGTTAAATTTGATTGGTGCTTATTTTATTGGGTTTAAATATGTGAAAATAATTGAAGGATAATAGTCTTAAGAAAATCAATAATAAATTCGTTGTGAAATAACTTGAGAACTTTTTTTTCTTAAGATTAACCATTTTAATTTCGTGCATAACAATCCTGGAACCCTCATTTTCTTTGACATTATTACTAATTGTCTTGATCAGAGATAAGTTGTGAATGATTAACTTAATTTATTATTAATTTTGTTGAAAGAGGATCTAAGATGATTTTTTTCTTATCTATATTATTGTCTATTTAGTATGATAGTGTAATACTACTTTAGAAGACCCCAGGGTTAATATTGAAATTCTTTTAGATTTCTGGTAGAACAATTATAATTACAAGAAGTATTTAAGAAGATATTGGTAAGTTATAATATACTTTGCATCTTTTTATAATTTAAATTTAAAATTTTATAATTATAATTTAATTATACTTAAAATCTATAATAACATATATTCCTTAGACTATAATCACTAATAAATTCACTTTAAATAATTTAAATTAAATATACATTTAATTAAACAAATACTAATGGTTTTCATAAATCATAAATAACATTTAATCAAAAAAGAAACTCATGAAACATAAACTATCAAACATCATACATCATAAATAACATAAATAACACTTAGTTTAATAAATAATGTTTAATTAAAAAATTATGATAAATCTTATGTAACATTTAATCATTATCATTTACAAAATTATCATAAATCTTAATAACAGTAAAAGTGAATTTCTATCATTCAAACTGGAATTAAAAAATGTTTGACAATGGAACCTTCTGAACACACATGGACCTCCTTTGCATGTCAAAATACTTTGTGTTTTCTACTTAAATCACTCCCTCTTCATTGCAATTCCCACTCCCAATTATCCCCAACCCATGAACCTACTTCCCCATCGTTAAGATCTTTCTATCTGAATTTGAATAAATTCTAAAAAATTTATTTGAAAGAGGTCCTGGTTCACACCTTTTATCATCACAAAAGTCTATTTTTTCTTCATTTCCATTTTTCGATTAATATTTTTATCAAACCATTCTTCCCATCCTTCTCTCCCAAACACATGTATCTAAGAACTTATCACCACCAGTTTTTTTCCTGCACCATGAATCATATTTAGTGTTTTTCCTTATATTTATTTTGATATAGGAGTTTTTAAAATTTTAGCAATATTACTTCTACAAGACACAATGCTTAACAAGAAAAATATAAATAAAAATAATAATAGTTAAATTATCTGTAACCCTTAAAAGGCGAAAAGTGTGAAAGTTTATAACAACTACCCGTTAAAACACAACTTTTAAAAATTTCCTTTCTTCTTCGCACTTTGCATACCAACTCTCTTAATAGTTATATTTCTGCGAACTAGTAGGATTATCCTACTAGGATAATGAAAGAATAATTGTAAATAAATAAAATTACTTATTTTTCAGATATAGATATGTGTTTGTATTTATGTATGTGTGATGTTATGAATCATTATACAAATGTTATGATATACAAGTAAAAAATAGAAAGAATAGGTATGTATACGTGTTTGTATTTATGTATGGTATGATACATACATAAGTATGGGCGTAATTTTATAATTATAATTATAACTTTTTATGTTATTGTTAGTAAATTATAAAAAAAATATTTATTATGTGAAATATTGAGAAAAAGATAAAATAAAAAACCATATCACATTGCATTCTTAGTTTAGTTCATGAAAGAACATACTTCTTTCCATTTTTTTCCATTTTTAAAATGTTTTGTTTTTCAAGAACAAAGTCTAATAATTTCTTTTATAATTATAATAAAATAGTTTTACAATATACTATTTTATTTTTTATTTTTCATCTTCTAATATAATAAATATGTATGAATCATTTAGAATTTATAAGACAACATATAATTAGTAAAAAGTAATTATAGAAACAAAAACTGAGAGAGAGAATAATTGAATGTGCAAATTATGCAAAGTTTTGGCCTAATCTATGATGAGAGACTGGTAGGCATGAATTAATAAAGGTTATAATATGATACAAATGATTAAACTGTATAGACAGAGGGAGAGAAGATGATTGATGACTAGGAGATAATAGTATTTATTTATTGAAAGGGGTACATAAGGGAATTAATTTTAACAAATTTTGCTGCAAGAGCATAGGCGAGTGAAAGTGTTACATGTGCCACCTGTAAAACCTTCGCGACGACACACAGTTGCACACTTCAGGCCGATGACGCAAAAACCCTTGAAGGACTAGCTTGGTGAAAAGCATTTTCTCGCTTCACTTCTCATCACAACCACATCTATTCAATTACTCCATTCATTAACTTCATATCTTTCAATTCACAAAAACATAACACAATTTCATAAATACATAGATATCTTACCAAAAGCAAAGATTATGAGCAGAAGAACCATAAACCCAAATGTTGTTTTGCTTTCCATAACAGACTCAATTCTTGAAGCTCTAACCGATTGAAAGGGTAGATGTTAGACTCTTTCGTTGTTGTTGCACTTATTTATAATAGCATTGTAGATGCAACTTAGAATGAGATCGTGAAGAGATATGCAACTCTGTTTAGGGATTTTCTCACTCACACCCCATTTGTCATGTTATCTAAGCTTGCGAATTTGATTTTTACATTAAACACACACCATTTGTCATGCTACTATATAAGCTTGAGGATTTAATTTTTACATTAAACACATTACCTTTGACTGTATTTATCAGTTTTTAAGTTTATAGTCTTCAAGAAAGTATTTCTTATCTTTAATTAATATGAGTTTATTCAATTAAGAAAGTTGTTTGTAAAAAAATTAATTAAATAATAACTTATTTAAAGAAAAAATAATTAATTACTATATTAATTAATTTATAGACAAAAATAATCATTGTCAAAAAGAATTGTTCTTATTTAATATTAATTCCTAAAAGAATTAATATTCCCTTTTAAAATAATAGGAGTTAAAAAAGATAAAAATATAATATTAATAAGATATTTTATAATTTTTTGTAAATATAAATATTTTCATTATAAATGTAAATATTTTGTAACTATTATTAGAGAAAGATTTGAGATGTTAAGTCATATTAAATCTAATTTTGTATGCCCACGCTTATGTTAAAAGAAATTATTTTTCATTGCTATATCCAAAAATTTTAATAGTGTACGAATTAACTTTTATTACTCAATATTACAAAACTTATTTCCTACAAATTTTTTATGTGAAAATAAGTATTCATGGAAAATATATGCGGATTCATAAAATACCTGTTAAATTTTTTGTACGGAAAATTATTCGCAAGAAATATTTGTGGACTTAAAAAAATATTTCTAACAATATCTATTACAAATTTAGTATCTAATTACAGTAATAATTTTTTTAAATAATAAAATAAAATTTAAATTAATTAATATAATAATTTTTTTTCTAAATTAGTTACTATTTAATGATTTTTCATAATGATTATTTTTGTTTCTAAATTAATTAATATGTTGACTAATTCTTTTCATCTCTAAATAAGTTATTATTCAATGATTTTTTGATAATGATTAATTTTAGTCTATAAATTAATTAATATAGTAATTAATTATTTTTTCTTTTAAATAAGGTTTTTTTTTTCAAACAACTTTTTTAATTTGATTAAACTCATTAATTAAAGATAAAGAATACTTTCTAGAAAATTATAAACTTAAAAACTGATAAATACAGTCAAAGGTAATGTGTTTAATGTAAAAATTAAATAGTAACATGACAAATGGTGTGTGTTTAATGTATAAATTAAATTCGCAAGCTTGGACAGGAGCATGATAAATGATATGTGAGTGAAAATATTCCTAAATGGGGGTGCATGTTGTAACATCCCAAAAATGTATATTGTTTAACATACAGTGAATCTAACAAAAAGAATCAAATTTCCAAAATAAAGTCTACACTCTTCCACATACTCCTGCATCTGCATTTATATCTGCTCATGTACATAGTACAATCATCGCAGTTTACAAAACAACAAGAAAAGCAAGGG
>Ga0209489_107360_pt1 | contig 16506 bp, 8 predicted proteins | sample SiratrowhiteBW_FD_187527 | JGI IMG/M metagenome (GOLD analysis project Ga0209489, IMG submission 187527) | Root nodule microbial communities of legume samples collected from California, USA - Siratro white BW (SPAdes) (version 2) | ecosystem: Host-associated > Plants > Roots > Nodule | place: USA... | reverse complement strand
TGATACATGAAATTGAATGTTTTTGATTTGTTAAAATTTGGTTAGCTTACCCTTTTCTTTGGTTGTATTGTGTTTGATTTTCTATCTGTGATGATCGTGTCTTGACACGGGAGCAGATGGTGCTGCTGCAGATGGATCTTTGGGAGATCATCTAGGTTGAAGGATGCTGTTAGGAATAGTGCATTATTTTGAAAAAATATATATGATATTGTAAATATATTTTGAAATTTCAGTTTAGCTTTATTATGAAATTTTGATATATGTTAACTATGGAATACTGTGAGATACACATGATGATAATACTTTAGCTGTCATAGTAGAAGTTTTAATTTTGTGGGGTGTTATAGAATAGATTGAAAACATACTTTAGAGAGGAAGCGAAACCAGAACCAAAATTTGTTTCAAAATAAAGTTTCTCTTTAAAATATTTTAAAAAGAAAAACTTTAAAGGATCATTTTCCAAATTCCTTTTTGAGGTTATGGATAGAATCATACTAGACATAAATCTAACCTCAAACACAAGTTCTATTAAAATCCTATCAAATGATTACGCATTGTAATGCAATATGTTTCTCAATGGTGCAATGAGATACAACCAAAGCAAATAATAATCAATTTGCAATAATTTAAAGAAATTTAATAATAAAGTTGATTCTCAATTATCTAAATTGATCAATTATTTAATTTTATTATTGATCAAAAATACTAAAAGAAAATAAGAGAAGATTTAAAGAGTTTAAAATTTAGAATATTATATCATCTTTATTAAGTTTATTTCCAATCACGAAACAGAGATCGTCTCAAATCTAATATAACACTAGATTGAGATTTGTTTTCACTAAAATTCAGTTATTCAACCAAGGATATGTAGTAAATAAAACATAATTATAAGATGCCTAACCAAAATCTATAATATATCACTCTAAGCTGACCGAAAAACCTTTGAAGACTTTTAATCTTGCAAAACTACTGCAAAAAAAAGAATCCACACACAACCAAGTGTGTCAAAGATTTCTATTTGATAGAAAAAAATGGCAAAAAATTTCCTCCTTATGACCAATAAAAAGGTTAGTAAAGTAAGCGTTTTTGCAATAAATGAATCCCTATGACAAACTATGCATTTTCAAAAGTAATTTATTACTCGTGAAAATTTAAATGCATCAGAAATAATTTTTAAATTAAAACAAAAATAATATTTTCGGCTAAATCCATCACAAACTATGAATATAAGATTAAACTATTGATTGTCATATACTAATGACAGCTATACGAAGAAACAAAAATGAACAATTATTAAAATCCATCACTTAAAAAACCAAAATTAAATATTTAGAGAATTGAACATAAAAATAATATAAATTTCAGAACTCTAAAACATATTTAATCATGTGTTAAGCATAATCTAACGTTCCTATGAAACTAATATGCAGCAATTTTTTGTCACCTTGGCTGCCTCTGAACTTTCTTTATATTTTTCTTTGAGTTTTCTTTGCTCCTTCCTCGTCCATGTTTGAGTATGGAACATATGGAAGAATCGCTGCACCATAAAACACGTGCTGCAGGACTGCGTGCCTTCTTCCCTGTTATATTTTTTTCATACCATTTATTCTAATCCTTTCTGCATCCTCAATTATTGCTTACCCTCCAAACTTGCAACCATGGTGGGGTAACCTAAATAACTACCTCCTTTTTTCTTTTTCCACCTTCTTCTATAATACTCATGTTGCTCTGATAAAAAAAATATTACTTCTGGTCAAAGAACACTCATTTTTCCATTTGGGGTTATAGTATCCGCATTATTTTTCATAATGTCACATTTGTTAAGAAATATATACATTGATGTGATAGGAGCATACGAAAATGCGTTTAGCTCTACTATTTTACAAGGACACATGTGGAACTTACAACCCCGTTAAACTTGCCCTATGTCACGATCTTGGAAGTATAAATAGGGCAAGTCCATTAATTGTGAAGGAATTTATTTTCTTTTTTTCTCACAGTTCTACAACAACATCAAGGGTAAGTGTCCATGTTTACCAAATACATAAGAAAGTAACGTGGAAGGGTGGGTGCATAACAATGGCCCATTGTTTCTGCGCAGATATAGCGAACTAAAGTTCAAATTTCAAACCTTATGCGAAATCATTGTCAGTCAACCTTTTGGAGATCTGCGATTGATAAATGCAGCTATAGAAAAAGTAAAACAAGTGAACTTTTTAATAGACTTTTTTCACAAGAACATAGCAGAAACCATTTGCATTTCCGAAAATCTAGATGGATCTTAGAAAATGGAGTTGGGTGGCGTTCATTTGATGTGAGATCGGAGTTTTTCTTCTTCAATAGTTGCATGTAGATCTATGCCTCATCGGGCACTACGTTGTGTCTAGATTGCATACCTGTGTGCAAATGAGAACATTAAAAAACTCTTATATAAATCATTTGAAATAAATTAAACATAAAAAAATTAGAATATTTGAAATTTAATTTTCATTATAAAATTATGTTATCATGTTTTAATATTATTTAATTGCTGTAATAATATCGATTTCATCTTGATTTGATTGTAATTATTTTGTGTCTATAACGCAGATGCCACATATCTTGTGCTAATAAATGAGTTTGTTAGCATATAAAGCAAAATTAAAGTGAGGTGTATGTAGGACCACATTTGAGGCATCGATCTGGGTCTAAATTCATTGTTTCATAGATTCGTGTGGTGGTAGGAGTGTCGGTTAACTTAGCTTAATACTAAAGGTTATTGTAATTCAAAAGATAACATTTCTAAGAGAAATATGATTAATAATTTTATACAAATAAATTAAAAAAAATGCATTATTTAATTTTTATTCTTATAAATGTTTTTAAATCAAGAGTTAACTAAAATACAACATATGTTTGACTTAGAAAATATATTTCCATATTTCTATGAAAATATATAACTTTTTCGCCCATCAAATTGGAGCTAATGGTATATTTCTTTTTGTGACGTTCTTGCATGCATTTAGGAAAATTTATTTAATTTTGTATGTATGTTCTTCAGGACAAAAATACGATGATACGGGTTAAGATAAAAATATATAATTATTATTTTTTTGTTATGATTAAATGTTTTTCTTTTAAATTATGATGAACAACCACTAATAAAGATATATAATAATAATTATTTTTTTTATGATTATTTTTTTTTAATTATGATCAACAACCAACAATGTAGTTAGTTGTTAAGAAGAAATAATTAATTATTTTAATATTCTGATATATTTAAAACATTTTATACATATATGCAGTACCCACATTTTATCTTAAGTTTTTAGTAACTCTATATTTTTTTTATAAATAAGAAATGATCTTATTTCCTATTTGCTCTGTAGTCATATTATATATAATGTTTGTGTTTTCTAGAGATACGCGTCCATCAATAAATTAAGTAAATATTTTATATTTAATGAATTCGTTTCTTTATATATAATTTTTTATTATAAACTAAAACGTAAAATATATTCATACATAAAATAATGATATCAAATGAAACTCTACTTGTATTAATACTTAAATGTAAAATTTTCAATACAGTATATATAATGATATTATATCCTTTTTTTTGGGACTTATGGTAAAGACCATTTATATTAAAAAATTAAATAAACTTAGAATAACATTTAAGAGTAAGATTTTGAAGGTAAGATTATGTTTTAATATAAAGTTATGACAAAGAAATAATATTCTTGGGAAACCTTAGAGTTCGTGCGAAGAATTCAACTCATTGGATTTTTATAAATATAACCACTATTATTGTATGAAGTAGGTATTTATTTCATAATGTTATTCGGATAGATTATGTATTGAATTAATCATTGGAATATTTTTATATAGGCTACCAATTATTTACAGTGTTTAACCTCGTGAAAAGGTTATTACGGGCAGGGAAATTTTGAATTTCAGTTAGTACACCAGCCTAAAAAGTTTCACAATAATAAACACTTATACAGGGATTAACCGTAGTCATTTTCTTAACAAAGAATAATTACACCCTCTGTTTTTCCTTTTCAAGTTTAATTCAATTCCTTGTTTTTAAGTGTAAGATAATTTTCGAGAAATTAGAATAATAATTTTTCTTAGTTTCAATAAAAAATGTATTTACTTTTTTCATTTATACATTACACTGAATACATATTGTACTACCAAAATGTAATCTTTAAAAAAGAATGAAAAATTATGACTTCACTATGACTGTAGCAAAAAAATTTAGAAAAAAAAATCTAAAAATGAACTCCAACAAACATCATAAATGACATGTGAAAAAAAATTCAGGATTCCTTCCACAACCGTGAGCCTGCCTATTTGACATTCACTTGAAGATTTCAAAAGGCCTAATCAACAGACCCAAATTAAATGTTTTTTTTAACGGCTCTCCAAATTAAATGTACATGCATATGAATGCATGTGTGTAAACTTTCTCACTGTTGAAGATTTAAAAAAGTGAAAGAAATTGTTACAACATCTAAAAGTATATATCAGAATAATAAGAATATAAAAATATGTTTCTCTTCTGAAAATATATATTCCACCGCCAACCACCTAAATTTAAAATTTATAAGACCCATTAAAATAAAAGTTATGCAAAGGTTTAAGGGTCATATAACATAATAAAACCCATAAAAATTAAACCAAGAAGTTATATAATGATTCCCGGATTGGAGCGACCAACTAATAGTTAATTCCTTTTTTTGTTACATGTAATACTAACATTTCCTTCAATATTTATGGATAATTCTGACAGATATCTTAGTACGAAATGTTGCAACTAATATATTTTATTAGGTTTAGCAAAGACATTATAAGTCAGAGATAAAATTATATTTCTATCATCTCCATTTTCGAGGTAAATTGGATGACAGTAAAAATTTAACAGAAATTAATGGTTTTGGCAACTGTAATCCTTATATTCTAAATTTAATTTTTTTTTTCTATTTTGTTCTGGTTGGGAGAATGATTGGTATATGAGATAAATTTAACTTAGGATTTTATTTTTATGGGCAAATTTTCTAAATTGATGGTGTATTTTTTTATTTATTTTTGGATATGGATAAATGGTGTTTGCCAGACACCATATCAATGTGAAGAAATAAGTGAAATCATGAAAACATAACACCATTTTAGTTTACTAGAGGAAATGGTGCACTCAAGATTTGAATTAATTAGTTAATTAAAATGTAGTGGTTAATATTCTTTATTCATTCCTCTTCTTCTATTTTTGGCACTTATGTTGTTATATTGCTACTGTGTAATTAAAATAAATATAAAGTTACAAAGTTGTTTTATTTATTGATAAATATGTAATGGTTGAAATAAAAATGATGTCAGTATGAGATTTATATATTGAATTAAATTAAAAGTAAGTTTGATATTGAAAAGAAAAATAAAATAAAATAAAATTAAAATTTAATAATAAAATATATTTAGCAAAATTAAGTATAAGTTGCATATTTGAATTTAGTTACTAATATAGAAATAATTTAAAATAAAATTAAAATGTAGCAATAAATTTAGAAAGAAAAATTTGAAAATATTATATAATTTTTTAAATAAATTTATTGTTAGTTTTTAAATTATATCTAGGTAATTTTTCTTCACAATGTAACTACTCTTTTATTCAAATTAACTTCACAATTATTCAATTACTTAATCAGAATTAATTTCAACCATTACATATTTATCAATAAATAAAATAATTTTGTAACTGTCCATTTATTTTAGTAGTTGCACAGTAGCAACACACCCATGAAAAAAAAAAAAGAGGAATAAGTGGAGAATATTAACCATCCTAAAATGGTGCAGTATTCTCACCATTTTAATTAACTCATTAATTGAAATCTTAGTTACACAATTTCATCTAATAAACTAAAATTGTGTTTTTTTTTCATGATTTCATTTAATGTTAAATTAGATCGTATAATAAGGACACTGTTTCTTCACAATGATATCCTTTCTCCTATGCGATTGACCCATATCCAGAAATAAATAAAAAAAATACACAATTTTAGGAATTTCAGATAAAAATTACATCACTTTGAGAAATTTGCCAATTTTTATGTATTAACATTTTTGTGATAACATTTTTTTTTATAAGGGTTAGACTATCCTTAAAAAACTAATTTTTATTCAATTTATTATTTGCTGATAAAAAGAAATTGATTTAGTAAAATATTTGCTCTTAAACCGTCTCATGCAATAGACTGATTAATAGTTTAAGTACAAGATCAAATCTTTGTATTCTATGTGTGTTTATCTTTAGAACAAATTGTCTATTCTATGCCAAATTTGTTGTTATATTTTGTCTGAAGTGTTTGTGTGTCTTTTCTAACCATTTAAATGTGTTTTAGAAAAGTTAGTTTTTGATAGTTATTTTTTATATAAAAAAGACTTTGTAATATTGTGATCAACCACTGTAAAAGAAACTTTGAGTTGTAATATATATTATATATGTTATTATGTATGATGATTATTTAACACTTCAACTGAATTAATAATATTATTTTTTTATATTTCTTTGTTACTTTTATTCTTATTAATTATTTGTTATCGTATATTACTTATTTGCGTAGGTAGATGGTTATTTATTTAGAGTTTTTAGGTAGAATAGAACTTACCCAACACTCCACTATATATGGAGTTTTGTTTTCTTCATTAAATTCCCTTTTTCCTTTGGAGGGTGCCTCTGTGTGTTATCTTTATCCGTATTTTTTATATCATGCATTCATGTGGTGTATCATTAAGAGGACATGAAGGATAGTATATCTGTTATAAATATTGTAGATCTGTAGTTTCCCTCGCAAGTATTGCCGTATCCACTCACAAGCGTCTTCCTGCAGCTATTTGCTACTTTTAGCCTTTCAACACCATAATTGGTTGAAATAGTAAGTAGCTCCCCATTATTCTTTTGTTTTTTCCAAATATACCTGTTAACGGATAAGTAATGATTAATTCTGTCTAGACATAAAGTTAAAAACATTTTTTACATATTTGTGACTATGCACTCAAATCCAGCTATATCCGTGGAGAGGTGTAATAATGCAATGAATCTTATTAAGATTATAATCAATCTCTCAATATATGAATCCCATTGAATTAAAACCTTGAAACGTGTGTGGATGAGATTGAGTGTAGGGGTGTGGTAACGTAGGCTAAGAAGGTAATTAAAGACAGATCCAAAAGCATGAAAATGAGAAAATTTATGTATGAAGATGGGGCCCTGGCATTGTTTTGCCCTAGTTGAAGGGTAATTAAATACTCCTTTAAAAGGCTACACATATTGTGATATACCAATTTACCACAGCGCATGGGATCAAAAACCCTTTAGATATAGACCCAAATACCTTGATAAAACTCTCCACCTCGCATATCATTCATCAAAACGTAGTGCTGCTTTGCAAATATCACTAGCCAGGAGCATTAGGACCCCTCACTGCTTGTCATATATAGCGTCGCTATTTTCACTTGATTTGATGTTTTAGTGAAAATCTTAAACAACTACACAAATTTGTTAGCCTCACTTGAATTTGTGAGAGTGAGAGTGAGTGTGGCAGTGTGTACTCGCTGCCATCTGTTTCCATGTTAGTGTACGTCGTTTTCACCTTAACTAAATGCATGGGAGTTAAATCATGCACAGAAACGGGTATGAATAAATAAATGTGGCTTCACTGATTAAGGAATATGGATAAGTAGTTTTTTTTAACTTCAGGAATAGTATTGTGGTGTCTCTATCTGCTGGAACAGTTCCAACCTCCATTAAGGAAAAACTCTAATGCATAATTTATTCAAAATCGCTTCATCTACGCTTTCACCCATTTTCTTTCTATCTCTCCGTTTCCTACTTCACTTTTTTATTCCTTGTAGGGCATAGTTTTTCTTTTATTAAAACTTTTTTATTAGTTAAAACAGTAATTTTCATTTCTAAGATTTCTTTTAATTTAAAGATATGAAAAATCATTATTTTAAAGCTCTTTCCTTATTGTTTTGGTTTTTTTTATGAATCCGTTAAATTACAAATCTTTTTTTTAACTGGTTTCGATAAGAATGTAATTATGTCAAATCTTTTTGTTAATAAAAAATAGTCAATCATAATAATTTACTAAACTTACCTCCTATTTTAGAAATATGATGTGGTACAACAATTCAAAACTCCTTAACAATTCACCACCCACTAATTCTTCTAACGATCCAGCCATCATGTCAATTACCCAGGCTTTACCATCATAAATCATACATATGAAAGGCATTTATTGTATTACAATAGACGCCACAGTTTGAGCAAATTTGAATTCTTTATTGCAATCAGTTAAATTTTATCTCATTGTTCATCTGATTTATTTTTTTTTCAAAACTGACTATGGGCTAAAATTATTGATACTTTTATTTGAAAACTAATCATTACGTTAAATAAAGGAACATAAGGTGTTTTTATTCCTTACGAAAAGTTAAATAAATAAAAAGGGCTGATAACAGGCTCTCCTACATACACTTTTGACGAAGTATTTTACTACAGATTAAATTTTACTGAAAATTATACAACTATTAAATAAAATGTGAGCCTAATATTTTTTTGATAAATTTTAAAGTAAATAAAGGATATTATGCTCAATAAAAAGAGTGTTGCTAAATATAATCCAATTTTGATAGTATAACTTAATCTGTTGGAGTATTTATTTCATTCTTCAAATACAAAACAATTTAATTATAGGAAAGTTTCTAATTTTAACAAAATGTTTAGAAGAAAACATTAATTGGGGTGAGAGAGGCTCGAACTCTCGACCTCAGGATCACTCAGAAGCTATGAGACCTACGCGCTAGCCAACTGCGCCACCACCCCACTTGAAAGTAAAATTATATGTTTATAATATACTTTATTTGTACTTTTGAGTTTAGGGTTTTTCTGGTTTGTTTCCCGCTAAGCTAAACACATGTCCATTAAAATTTAGGCAATTGCATTCGTCCCATAATTTGAAATCACAACCTTATATATTGAAATTTAATTTTTACAATTCATTGTATTTAATCTGAAATATATTGTTTACATATTTTTAAAACTTTTTTTAATGTAAATAAAATAAAGATAAATTTCCTTTTTTTAATGTAAAATTTTGAATACGATTTTTTAATAAAAAGTAATATTTTAATTTTAATAATATTCACATAAATTCATGACACCTTTTACATAAACCATAAGAATATGTGATATATTAATGGTCAAAAAGTTATCTTACAATGCAAAATCTAAATATATAAGAATATTATAAGTTTAATACAGATGACTCTTATTCATAATGTTATCAAGACTAACTTTAACACACTCTAAATTTTGTCTCCTTCTATAATATCTTTGCATACATGTTCACATTAAATTATGTGTATGTGTTGTAAAATGTTGGTGACCCTCCTAAATATATCATGTATTTATTGACAGATGTAATATTCTCAATATCTGTATAGTTTTGACTTAAAATAACCCACCTCTCATTCCAATAATGTTTCTACCAAATGTCAATTCATTTCATTAGTTTTAATTTCTTAAAAGACATAAATACATTATAGATAATTAAAAGACATAAAATATATTCTAGATATAAATGCATTCTAAATAATTAAAAAACAATAAAATATATTTCAGATTCCGGACACAGTTTAGGTTAACCATTTCAAAATCATGCATGACCATAAGAAAAATGGCTAAACGAACATGCTCTAGAATGGCGGAGGTGCGATGGAGTTTTAATACAAGCACAAGGAAGAGGATACACAATGAAAGGCGGGGTTGTATAGGGGTTGTATATAAATTGAGCTAGGAGTATTTTTGTCATTTCCGACCGCATGGGAGTGCACGTTTAAATGATGGGGTGGAGCCTAAAATTTAACGAGTGTTTCTTAGTTTCTACGTTATAAAAAATTTATTACGTAATGAATAAGTAATGAATAAGAGATGGTAGAAGAAGTTTGGGCTATTTCTTCCTACACCTTCATAAATTTTAAAATATTATTTTATCCTTCGTAAAGGTGACTTTCAAATTACTTGTTAGATAAATTTTTCAAAACAAAATTTTTGGAGTTTTTAGAACATAAATTTTGAAATAACAGAATTTTCAAAACAAATATTTTGAAATATATGAAATACATTCTATAATAGTATTTTTAGAACAAACTTTCTGAAACATATGAGATAGCTAAGAAGATATGAGAAATATTTATCATACTATATTTTTTTATATATTAGAGTAATTAAATAATTCATAAAAACCTCTGTTTTGGAAAACAGAAAGACAATTAAATATTCTCTTAACAAAAATGAGAAAGTGGCAAATAAATTGAAAAAAATAGATAAAGTATAAGTTAATTGGTGAAAATTTTCACAAAAGCATAAGTAAATCCGGTGCAACCAAAGAAAACCCACGGTACTCAATCTCACAAAGGCTCATTTAAATGTACTTCTAATATCTAAAAATATCAAATATTTTGTTAAATAAAACTTGAGTGTTAGATATATAAAGTATTTTTAATTTGTCATGTGGTCTGGCTCGATAATACAAATGAAAGTAATCTTACTATTAATTAAAAAAAATTAACGTGATTTCAATAAGTCTAGAAATAAAGAAGAAATAATTTAAAGAGGTAATGAGTATAAAAATATCCAACCCTTAGAAAGGAAAATGTGAATTTGTTAGATAAGAATAAAATATACAACTCTTTTGTAATAATCCCCCTTATATAAACCCTTTCCGCCCGCCCAATGTAAAAAAGAGGCTAAATAATACAGAAAAATAAAATGGGATATAATTGGGCCGATTGAAATTGTAAGTTACCAATTGGATTTAAAAGCTTGGACCCCAAGAAAAGGTCTTTAAAACGACTGTTTCTTCCTGTACCTCTAAGGCTTTTTTAGACATCTCCAAATTTAAAAAAAAAAATCTAAATTATCCTATTTACAAAAACAGTTTTACCCTTTATTACGTTAAAGTAATGAAACCGTGGAAGAGGAAGGTGTAGTGAAGATGGACAGTTGTGGTTGTATTCTTTGAGAGTAAGGGCTTTGAATCGCAGCTTGTGTCATTTGCGAAACATTAGTAATATAATGGTGGTGTTGTAGAACATTTATAAAATGGGTTGTTCTAGAATTATCATCAGGATTCAGAAAATAGTTTTAGAATAGCCAATTCTGTAACTGTTCTTTGGATCTGGTTTCGAAACAATCAATTTTGCAACTGTGTTTTTTTCGTTGACAATGAATTGTAGAATGGACTATTTTGAAAACGTTATAAAACATATTATTTCTAATGGTTGATAAATATATAGACGGTGGTGGTCAACGAATAAACAACAATAAACAAAATCAATAAAGGTGCATTGGAAATGATGAGAGGACAATGAAGATGAGTTGAAAGATCATAATGAGACTTTAGGATTCTAAGAAACAATTTTCTCTGCATTATAATAATTCAGGGATACTTTAAACATCTATTAAAAATTTAAAGGTGTCTCAAAAAATGTGTGGAGGTACAAGAAGAAGCAATCCTTTAAAACATATGCAGAAATAGATCTCATGTTGTGGTTGGGCTTCAAATAGAACCCAATAAATTAAACTTAGCACTCACTTCCCACACCCCACAAATTTCTGGTTTTTTCTTCTTGCATCCCCATGACTACTACTTGCTCCCATACTAAGGACAAAAAGATGAAATACTGTCCCTCATTGCGCCACGCTAACATTTGTCATCTATGCAACCACCATCGTCATTGCACGTCCAACTACATCTTCATTCTTCATTGTCGTTGTACTCTTGAAGAGAAAGAAGAAGAGAGTTTGTTCGTGAAAGTTCGTTTTAGAACGTATCATATATGTTCTAAAAATATTGTTTTGAAAATTCTTATTTTAGAATACATATTATATGTTTTAAAAAGTTTGTTTTAGAAAGCTCATTCGAAAAAACATATCATATGTTATGAAAAACCTGTTCTAGAAATCTTGTCCCAAAAAGCTCATTCGAAAAAAATATCATATGTTATGAAAAACCTGTTGTAAAAATCTTGTCCCAAAAAGCTTGTTTTATAATAGAAAGAAAACACGTCGAGTCGACCATTATACCTTTTAGAAAGAGTTAACAATATAATTGCAAAACTTAATCGAAAAATACAAAACAATAACTTCAAAGAAAAATACAATACATACATTAAACAACAATATTTAATTAGCATTATAGTACAAATAGAAATAAAAAACAAAAACAAAAAGGTGTAAATTACATTATTAGAAAGTAGGATATATATATTATTTTCCACAAGTGAAACAATATTCTACTTCAAAGTTGATCTCATCCTTCAATTTTTTTTTAATCCGGAAAGAGAAATTTTATAACAGAATAAATGTGATATAAAGAAAAGAATAACATAACAAAGGTATAACTACAAATCCAAATAAAACAACAAAAAATCTAGTAGACAAAATTTAGAAACCTGAATACAAAAAAAGGTGAGGGACACAGACTAAAGGAGATAGCAAACGAGACACTTCATATACAGCCATCTTTTGTAATAAGAAGTAGCTTCCACGTACTTCCTTGATAGGTAAATGTTCTTTTTCTCAAGTTTGATACTTGGTTCAACTGGTAGTAGGCTTGTATCCATTTTATCTTCCACATACATTATATTTTGTCCACTTCTCACCCTTCTATTAAACATGCTCCTGAATTAACTTGTCAAACAATAGAATTCGTCTTTCAATTTTGTCAAGACTAATATGAAAAATAAATACTTTGCAGCGTCTCATGTTTATCAAATACCTCATTTATGAAAACAATATTGTTTCTCCTTATCAAAATACTCAATATTGGTTCACACCAAAGTATATATCATCTTCCCTTTCGTTGTCTAGAATTCATTCCTTATCCGTGCTAAAAAAATGTCAAGAGTAAGGTAAATATATTTTTCTTTCCACCCAAGAGTAGTAGGTTTCTCATATATTGTCAACTTTGCAACACCTAAAAAGAATATGGGGCAAAATTTATTCTTTTGTCCTCACAAAGGAGAAATCTGTCATCTTGTTCAAACTGAACACCTTTCCTTCTAAGATTTTTTCTTTATGGAGAGTTTGTCTTTGAAACATCCACTAAAATAAATAATTTTAGATGAAACTTATGCCTCAAATGAAGCTCCATAAATTATGTAAGTTTGATATTTGACTAACCTATAACATAAATAAAAATGGTAAAAGTATATTATATTAGTCTTTCTTGTTTTTTTAAATAAATTATATGACTTTGTTAAAACAATATATTTATTTTATTAAAGTTAATTTGGTCAACTTTGGATTTAAGATTAGGTGATTATTTAAGGGATAATCTTGATACTTGTCTACCTGAAGAGTGTGATCGAGCCTTTGATAGGAAAAACATGTAAAAATGAGTTGAAGTGTTTACATATAGGGGTAGTTCACCATATGTATTTATCTTTTTTCTTTAATTTCAAGAAAATAAGCTATTACTTTTTTTTTTTTACTCAAATTTAGTAGAAAACACACTTAATTACCCCTACAGATATGAAATCTTTGCCGTTAGTAGAAGGTAATTATAAACTACTTCTTGGTTTAAATAATAAACTAGAGATATATACATCTTATTTGTTATTTCCAAAAACGAAAGACATTTTATCATTTCCCCATGGATGTAATGGTGAGTGAAATTTGACTTTAACAGTGAGTAGGTTAACCATATCCAATGACATTCTAAAATAAAATAAAATTAACCATTCATATACAAAAATGTAAATTGGCATGTAAATAGAATAAATAAAAGAAATTAGTAAAGAAAATATAAATGTAAATTGGCATGTAAATATGTAAATAATTATCAATTAAATTATTGGATGGATTCCTCAAGCTAAAAATTTGATTGATGGTTACATAATTGATGTCCATTCTATTGCTTCCACTGTAGTAAGATTTAGATGCTACAGATAATCAAAGAAGGAGAAAACGAGTCTTTCCTTCTACGGTGGAAATGGAATGAAATAGATTTGATAGTGAATAGTTTTCAATAATTGATTTGGTATCTACAGGAAATAAAATAACTATTTTTATTATTTTGTATCTTTGCTAGAGAAAAACATTTGATAAATTTTGTTTACGAAAATAAAAGTGACAACTCAATTTTTGGATGTAAAATAGATATGTGAGTATTAATTCACAATAAATTTTGTAATTCTAACATGTTTAAACCTTCAAATATAATGTGTCAGAGAAACTCTTAAGAAATTATTATATAGATATATTATATTATAATAAATGATGAAAAATTTATAAAAGTAAAAGCAAATGGTACAATGCTAGATTTAGAGAAAAATCTAATGAACAACATGGTGCGTTTCAAATATTCACTTAACAAATTTATTTCGCTCACTGTAATTAAGATGGAGAGGTCCACAAGTAAATTGAAGCTGAATTTACTTAGCCAGGCGAAAATTGCATAATAAAATTTTCAATTTTTTTGAATTTGTATAGTTTGTTATGGAAAAATTAATTAGCTTAACAAAGTTCTTAAATGAGCTCAATTAATCTAATAAAGAAATTAAACATGAATTTGAAACACGATTTTTGAAAAAATAAATTATTCCTTGAAGGTGCTGATTTATTTGTTGAACCGGAAAGACTATGTACTATGTGAAGTGTAATGAAGATATCTAGTTCTCTATCTTATCATTCAGATTGTATTTGTATTGAAATTATGTTTTTCTATAACATTGACAACAAGGTATTTGACGAGTGAAAAAAATTATAAATGTACATATATTGTGTGCACATGTAAATTTTAACAAAAATAATTGTTAATAAATGAAAATTCATTGACTAAGTAATAAATTTCAACATGATGAATTCTATTAATTCTTTTAGTATTGTTATATTATTTATACTTAATTATGTTATTTTATATAATTTTTTTTTTCAAATCAACTAAAAGTTCGTAAAATTTAATTTTGAATAATCTTGTCAATAAGTTAGATTTACCTAAAGTTTTTAAATGCATAGGAGCAAATAATAGTTGGATTTTCGACCATAATATATGTGATGGTAAAAAAAACCCAACATGACTAAAAGTAGTCATCCCATCATATTACAATTGATTCATGTATCTAATCACCCACAAATATGGAAGATAATATGACTTTTCTTCCTTACTAGAATGATTAACTTGGCCAATGAATTTTGAAGCATTCAAATTGTATAATCATCTACCAAAATGTTAAAATAATCTTATTGATTGTAGTGTGTTCCTCATTTGGTCTAATATTGTATATACGTGTTTAACATTTTGTTTAGCACATTTAGATATACATTAAGATCATCATTACCTTTCTTAGAAAATCTTTTCACATTTATGCAAGTTAAAACAAGTAACACATTTAAATGAATTATTAGGAGTTAGAGTTGTAATATAGACATATTTCATTAGTTGTATAAGTTCAATAATTATTTTTTTTCTAGAAATTAAACATATTGGTCATCCCAAAAATCAACTTTGCACTCTTTTTTATTATATATCTTTATTTTTAACTTGTATTTATCAATCTACACTTTTATAAATTATCATAAAATTGTTAATCAATCATAACAAATATAATGAATTCTAAATATGAATCCTCGAGAACCTTGGAATAATATTTTTATTGTATTCTCCACGAACGCTTGTAAAGGTGAAATTTGTATCTTTACGTTGCACTTCTTAGGTGTAAAGCAACATTAATCATTTTTCTTTTCAACAACAAAGTTATTAATTGTGGCAACAAAAACATAACTTTTATCTTAGTAATAAAAATATCATTCAACATTCTTCAAGAATAAATGCTTTGTAAAAACTTCTAAAGTTGAAAATATTAATAAATAAAGTAAATACAAATTCAAATCTCTCTAAAATCATTAATTCCATCAATACTAATCACTTTATCTTTCTCTAAAAACTTCTTACATAGATTATCATATACCTTATAATTGCCTTCTTTCAACATTACCTTAAAGTTGTGCATTAAAATTATGCATTATATAAGTGCCTTTTTCTTTCAACTTATCTTTCCATTTCAACATATCTTCCTTCTTAATCACTACTTCAATCTTATCTCCCTATTAAATTGAATTTAAAGGTCAATAATAACAAATTATTGCCTTAATTTAAAATAGAAACCACAAACAAAAATAATTTTATTCATATAAAATGTTAACTGAAAGTAAATAAGATATTATACCTTTAAATCCATAATAACATTTCAACAATATCATGATCAAATATTTGTTATTAAAAATATATCTTTTTTGCGGTTTTTTTTTTATTTATGCACCAACTTAAGAAATGTGAAAATTTTCAAAATGTACACTATGTATTTGTATAAGCCTTTTTCTTTATATATATATATATATATATATATATATATATATATATATATATATATATATATATATATATATTTTTTTTT
>Ga0209489_107359_pt1 | contig 16506 bp, 8 predicted proteins | sample SiratrowhiteBW_FD_187527 | JGI IMG/M metagenome (GOLD analysis project Ga0209489, IMG submission 187527) | Root nodule microbial communities of legume samples collected from California, USA - Siratro white BW (SPAdes) (version 2) | ecosystem: Host-associated > Plants > Roots > Nodule | place: USA... | reverse complement strand
TATATATATATATATATATATATATATATATATATATATACTTTTTTTTTCATTTTTCAAAAACGAGTGGATTTTTTTATTAGTAATAAACAACCTAAAAATTACTCTCATTTTATACTTCTCTTTTTCTTTCCTAAACCAAACATGCTATTAAGCTAAACAATGATATCGATTAATATAAAAATTGTTTACAACATCACTGCATACACTATTTTCTCTACAAATATTAATTAAAATATTAACAATTAAGGACTAATTAGAATCTCCACCATTATTTTTTAATGACTATAATTCTCTTGATATTTTTCCTTGTATTAATATCTTCATTATAAGAGTAAAGTTACACCAGAGGAGCCAATCAAAAATTAACAACTCAACTTGTTATAAATCATCATATGAATCAAATCGACCTACAGTTAAAAGGTATTTGATGCATTTTGACCAAATTAAATCAATGGCAAGAAGGAAGTGATAGAACTGAAGAATACACTGAATATGTGTATACTGTTTTACCTTTTGGTAATGGAAAGATCATCAAGGTTACTGATCAATGTTGGGAATTGTCCAGTTGAAATTCTGTTCTGCTTTTAAAATGAATATAAGAAGTTAGTTACACTTTTCAGTAATTTCTGATACCCCACTTTGCAAAATGCAGTTTGGTGCAATGGGACAAGGTTTTTGAGTCTAATATATATTTTCTCTCTTCGGAAAGGAAGATTTGGCTATCTACATGTTCATATTTATTACTCCTGTGGGTGCCTAAAGTTTTTCTTCCGAATCCATTATAAGAATAGTTGCCGATCTTTTACTTGTGAATTTATGCCAGTATCTTTATCTAACATTTTATTATCACACTATAGATGCCAATAACAATATTCTACAATTTTAAGATGTTAAACTATTTAGTAATAGTTTGGGGCGGTTTTAAACCTCTGTTTGTGACTTGTTCAAGTTTGGTTGCTATTAGCTTTCATCTTTCTTCTGATTCTCTTGCATTTTTTTTTATATTCACTCCAAGACAACATTAGACAAAACTATTTTATTTGCTTATCGACCTGTGTTGTTTTCATTGTTCTGTACTTCGGTTGTGTCAACACAGAATGGTTCTAAAAAATAATGAAAACCACAAACCGAATAGACCAACTTGTGTAGGGCTGTTTCAACTTAACAGGTAATTTGGAGTTCAAGTCTTAGGAAAGTTTGTCATATATAATACTTTGGCTCAAACAAAACTGTTTTCTGTAGAGGATTTTGCAGTCTCAAAACAAAACAAAGAAATAACAAATCGTGACCTTGCATGGTAGCATTTGGACAAATTAGATTCAAATCTTATTCCTGAAGCCTTCAGGAATATATGACAGCACTTTATGTCATAAGGGTAGAATTTAGCCTAACCATTCTTACCTTTCCAATCTTCTTGTTCATTTTCTAGTTCTTGTTTTCTTCTTCCCTTCAACATTCTATAGGGTGCCCCTTAATAAGGATGAACCTCTCATAGATTTTTCATGTATGCTACTTCAGAAATTTGATCAGTTATTGAGCAACTCTTCTTGCTGTTCCAATCTCTTGTGGGGACATTTGGAGTGTCTATAAATGAACGAGTACAAGATTGATTGTGTTGGACGGATTCAACAGAGCTATGCCCTAAATGGGGATTTGAATTCAGAGTTTAGCAATTGTTCTAGTCAATATTTTGATATTATACAGGCTTCAAATATGGGAACTTGCAATCAGCCACTTGCTATGGCCAGTGGTGGGGGAGTGGAACAGGAACCACACATGGGCCAAACCAAATCATCTAGCAGCATTATCAGCCGTTTTGAGTCACCAGCTTCAGCCTTTTATGCAACAGAAATCTGCATGGGTTTCCCCCAATATGATAGACTAGTTGGTAACCCCTCTTTGATATCTCCATTATCTAAGATTACTGATGTGGAATTCCCTTTGTATCAATCTCCCAGGCAAAACCTTTTCTTGGCTTCATTGGCAAACCAACCTGCCCCCAACTTTGAGTTGCCAAATCCCTTGCAAGCAATGCTCCTATCTCATTTGAATAGTGATCAATGTGTTAGATCTCCTGAAAAATCTAATAAAATCCCATGTGGGAATTTCCCTGGCAGCAGTTTTCTTCCAATTGAACAACCTAAGTTGTTCATTGATGATGCTGCAAGCCCTTCAATTCCTTCTAAAGGAAATCAGGATCAAACAGTAAGTTTTTTTGACAACTCCATAAGTAGTTTTCTCTATTGTCCAATTGGCTTATGCTGTTATTGCTTCTTTTCTACCCTGCAGGATTCTTGTGGCTCATACAATTTACCTGCTGCACAGATTAGCTTCTCTTCTCAGCAAGAGATGCTGTCACCAGCACTCTCAGCAGGTAGCTTGTTAACATCTTCTGGAAACTCTACTTCAAATGGACCAGTTGTCTCAAGTAAAACAAGAATAAGATGGACTCAGGAACTTCATGAGCAGTTTGTTGAGTGCGTGAATCGCCTTGGAGGTGCTGAGAGTAAGGCCTTGTATTGATTCCTTTTTTATTTTGAAAACCATTTCCAAAACAAGTGTTCGAAAAGCCAAAAACTGGAAACAACAGGGAGATGTTTCCTCATCTTTCTGTTTTCATCTTGTTTAACCTCTTCATCGATTTCATCGTCTTCCAGCCGTAAGAGTAACCTTGTTTAATTGCATTTTGAGAACAAGACAGTTTCTGAAGATAGGAACTAAGCATATACTGATTAACTTGCTAAATTTTTCGTTATATAAAACAAACAACATCTGATAGTCTTCTTGTCTACTTGGTTGTAGAAGCAACGCCAAAAGCTATATTAAGGCTGATGGAATCAGATGGATTGACCATCTTCCATGTTAAAAGTCATTTGCAGAAATATAGAATTGCCAAATACATGCCACAATCAACTCAAGGTAATTTATTGGCACTGTTGCAGTGTAGTTTCTATAGCATGCCAAATATATTTTGGTGAGAATGTGGTTATAAACTAATGAAAATTGTTTAGTAGTTAATGTCTTCATACTTAGCCAGCTAAAGCTGAAAGGGTAAGATATGCTTTGTTGATTGAATACATTCAAGGTGTAGGAGGTTGAAATGAAACTACTAAAAAACTTGAATGTTTTTTTTCAAGTATGGTAGAAAACTTGAATTATTAAATGTCAACTTGAGTTTATTTCTCAGCTGGATGATAATGATTCATGAGATTACCAAAACTATTGAATAAATGTTGTTGTGGAAATGAACTCCACTGCTTTATTATTCTCCCGTTATTCATGATCTTCAATGCCCTTATGGTTATTATTGATTTTCAAACTACGCTATCATGTTGCAGGGAAATCTGAGAAAAGAACCAATGTAGAGAATGTGCACCTTGATGCCAAAACGTAACTCTACTTCCTTTTGCCTAGGCCTCTGTTACCATTCATGGTTATTTTAATATGTTCATAAGATGCTGTGACTCTAATCAACTAAATTTCTTGCTCTTCATTGGCAGTGGCTTGCAAATTAGAGAGGCACTTCAGTTGCAGCTAGATGTTCAGAGGCGCCTTCATGAACAACTAGAGGTATATCCTTGCTATATATCATTTACTTCCATGTTCTCCAAACCTTTCAGGTTCATACTTGCTACTTCATGCTTGTGTTTTATTTACAATGGAAAAAAATGAACTCCTTGGCAATTTTCTGAGTTCAAATTTTGTTTGAATTTACTTGACTGTTTCCAGATTCAGAGAAAATTACAGTTAAGGATTGAGGAGCAAGGTAAGCAGCTGAAAATGATGTTTGACCAGCAGCAGAAGACAAGTGATAGCAACTTGAGCACTCAGAATTTGAGCAATACAACTAATAATGATAGACCTATAAGTTCTACAGATGTTCAGGTTTCCATTTCTGAAGGGTCTGAAAAATTCCTCATTCCTTCCAACATAAGTTAGATTTCCAATCTCATATGTTCATAGCTCTATTCATAAGTAATTAATTTCAGTAACACAGTGAGCCAACAAATCATACTTGTAAGAGAGTCAAACATCACCATACCATTTCATTTTGGGAAGAAAAACACTCTTGTTATCCTTCAAGTGCAAACTCAATAAATTTGTTCATATAAGATGAGTGTGCTACTTTTATATTACTTGAAAAACACATCACAATTTGCTCATTGTAATTTTCATAAATAGAGCCTTTTTAGTTTCAGTTCTGCAGAGTCTTGTTCTCTTGTTTCCTCTGCATTTCTTAATATTGACGGCATTCAGTTACTTTATTACACAATTCATGATATAACAATTCCTTGTGTAGTATATCTATACTTTGTTATCCTGTCTTATTAAATAATTATGCATATACAATAGAATAAATAGATTATTTATTAAAAAAAATCTGTTTGTAAGGTCCTTAAATAACATTAATATATAACTTCATGTAATTTTGAGAGTTTTCTTATAATATAATATTAGTAAACAAGTTAAATTATATTTATATGAGCCAAAATTAAAAACAAAACTTATTGTCAGTATTATTAATAATAATACGTTATGTGTATTACAAAAAAAATATTATAGTAAAAATAAAAACTCTAACAGAAAAGTAGTTTGAAAAAAAAATATTTGTTTCAATTAAAAAAAAATCAACTTTTATCTAGTAAAAGTATGTGAAAATAACTAAGAGAAAAAAAATTAAAATGTAATAGACTACAATTCTTTATATTAAAAAAATAGTTTATGTTTCAGAAAAAATTATCAACTTAATCCGAATTCAAACATTTAGCTTTTTTTATAAGCCAAATTTTTTCAATTAAATAGCTGGAAATTACATTTTTTGAGCTGTCCCAAATATGCTATGAAATTATTTTAGATCATTTTGCACGTTGGTGTCAACATTATGATAGTATTTTTCAATTTTATTAATTGATATAAAAAGTTTCAGTCCTCGTGTTTCATTCTGTGCCATTTTGTGAAGAACTTTCAGTGAAAACTTTTTGTTTTTGTCAATAAAATTATGGAATTATAAAAAGGTGAGCATCATATTTAAAAAAGACCAGAATATTTCTGTCTTATTTTATCCAATCAAGCTATGGGACCCTCTTTCCTTTTTCTCTATCTTTTTTGTTAATTAATTATCAAATTTATGATAAAAACACGTCTCTTACTCTAGCCACTGTTGAAGCATATTCATGCAAAGTCAAACAAGAGTGGTATAAATGGATAGCCATCAAAATAAAAATATAATTAAAAAAAATCGGAATTTGTCTTATTACCTTGTATGTGGACTACTTCTACCATATTTGCAATTGATTCTATGATAAGTATGAAATCCTACTTACCCCACACGAAAATACATTAGGGCACAATTGAATGATTTGTATAGAAGGCTAGATTTGATTTTTTTAACATGTGTGACAATATCTCTTTTAATATAAATAATTATGGTATAATCCATATTTATTATTATTATTATTATTATTATTATTATTATTATAAAACAATATAATATCCTAAATTTGATATTGATATAATATATTACAAATACATATTATATATGTATTTAACTATAATAAAAACTAAAAACTAAAAACTAAAATGGATTAACTTTTATTCTATCCATTTAGTCTCTGATCTAAACAGACCTAAGGTTAGATCATAAAAAGAATAATAATCTAAATTAAAGCATCCAACTCATTTAATACATGGTATAAATAAACTTAACTAAGTTGGCTCTTAGGCTTATAATTATAGACTTAAGTGACTTAAATTTAAAAAAATATTGTTTTTAATTTTTTTTTAAGTTTTCTTATCAAACTGAATTAGACTAATTTTTCTTGACTTTTGAATTAAATCAATATCATTTTTTTCACTTGACAAAACGTGGATGAGAAACAATAGGGAAGTGGGTATAATTTTTGTAATTTAAAAATTTTGTGTTTGTGCCAAAAATTTATCCCATGATGGAGGATGTCACAAAATTTGAAGTTTGTCTGGTGATTCTTTTTAAATCAAACATGAAATGATTATAATTGTCCTATTATATACCATATTTTTAACAAATTAAATGGACTTGTACTTAATATCTTAACAAAGTATTTTCATTTACTTCTTTCTATTGAGAATATATGTAAATCATTTTGCTATTTTTTTTACTGAGAAAGAATAAAGGTGTTTTCTTTTTATGAATGACGACTTTATAATAATTGATAGTGCTCTCTTTCTTATTTTTATTAAAATTATTTTTTAAAATTATAAACTAGTAACATAATATCCAATCAAAATTTATAAAATAATTTTAACATTAAATTGATATATACATATTTTATTATTAAAGTGAAAAATTCTAATAATTAAAAAGATTGGTTCATTAAGTTTTATCTTAAAATAACCACTATATTTTAGATTTTTTTTATGTCTTCTCTCTAAAGAAATAACTGCATCCTTTATCAAATTAATGATTCAAAAATTACCTTTTGAACTTCGGACAGTAATTAGAGTTAAATTACTCAATCATATTCTTGATTATAATAAATTCATTTCTGTTCCTCTTTTAGTTAGTTTTTATATTTTTTATATATACTAGATAAATATGTATTACATATGAGATATATGATCATGGAATAACTTTATTAGTTCAGGATTATAATGATATAGTTAGATTGTTGTTGATCAAAATTTTATGATATATGTTAAGTCATATATGTTTTCTAAGGAGTTAAAACTCTTTTTTAATACCCAGTTTTCCAATTAGTTGTCGTAAACTAAATTTCATAAAATACTTAATATTTTATTTTTATTTATTTTTAATCAGCAACAACTTAATCTTTTATTTAAGATAAGAATTTTCAAATACTTAATTTTTTAGTTAAGATAGGAATTTTTCAAGAAAACGAAAAGAATTAATCTTTTCACAAAATCACGTACAATATGACTCAAACAAAGAGGAGGAAAAATATATAGAAAGAGTTGTTAAATACTCCATCCCTCACCTTTATGTCCAAACAAAGATGAAGATTAAAGTAAAAAAAAAAAAAAAAAAAAAAAAAAAAAAAAAAAAAAACAAACAAACTATTAAATATTCTTATATCCAAACAAAGTTATTTTTGTAACTGACATATAAAAATAATAACAAAGGATAAGTACAAACAAAAATAAGAATAAATTAAAGACATTTTAAAATAATAAAAGTATAGACTTTTATTTTAATAAGATATGATATATTTTAAAACTTTCATATTATTTTTTATTTAAACATAACACATTCTTAAAATATTTAAAATTTTAAAACACACATTTTTATAGAATGGCACGGATTCAATTATATTACACAAATAATTGATTTCACTTTTTATTTCTCATGCGTTGAAATAGATTTAGAGAGCATTTCTAATGTAAAAGTTATATAAGGCGAACTCTAACATGAATAATTAATCGTTCTTATATATGATAAAATTAATCAATATGACCTTTTATGACCTAACATTTCTAAGATTTTAATTATTACTTCAATTCTAGTATGCAATTCATATTATAATTCAATTTCCTTATGAAATCTCAGCCCAACACAATGGATATTAGATTCTACAATTCTTATTATTTCTATACTTCTCAAAATAACATTCAATTCGTTATTTTCATCTCAATTCAACATATACATAACTATCACTAACACTATATCTTATATTCTTCATTTTACACAATTATCAATTTCCAAAACTCCATTTTTAGTATAATTGTCATATAAAATATTTAAACACATCATTGAACCAATTCAAGCTAATGTAATATCCAATTTTAGACCTAAAACTTAAACATAGGAAATCAAGTCAATTCAGCATACATTTCTCTTATCCGAAAGTCATAGATTATATATTCCTTTATCTATTCAAAAGCAACAACACCTACAAAAGTGTTCCAATTTCACATAATTGAAGGGATATCCTAACCTATACCAAGGATATCTATTTAATAATTTAATCGCATCATTAAAGCTTTAAACTAACAAATATCTATTCTAAAACATGAAACATCACATACAGTATCTCTAACTAGAGAAGAATGGAAGTTATGAAAACTGACCTAAGAAAAATAGTAGAAATTAAACTTACTTTATTCTAATTTTTGATTGGATGATTTTATTATACTCATTGTCACAAGCCTAAATATGATCTCTGATTTTCAATTTGGTGAACTTTAAGATTAAAAATCTAGAGAGAAGTAAGAAAAGAAAAAAAGTATTTTCTAAAAGAATAATGAATAACTTAAAATAAATCCAAGTTAAATAACTATTATTTCTTTAGACACTTTTTACTCTTATCATTAAAATATTAAAGTATTAGTTTTAGTTAAATCATTTTTATTCTTAAACAAATTCCATACTTTTATATCTTATATTTGGTTTGGACTAACAATATTTAGTGTACTCTTCTTTTGAACCAATTTGAATCAATTTTTAAATTTTAATAACAACCTTGTACTTTTAAATTAGAGAGAATAAAAATATGTAAGATAAATAAAAAATATATTATCTTACAGTGTAAGTATAATATTGATCCTAATAATTACGGTTTGAAGTCAATTAATTGAGAACGAGAGAAGATAAATTAGGACTTGAAGTACATTAATAATTAATGTAAGATAAATGAGGAAAAATTGACTTCGGTAACATATGTCCTGATTTTCACTCATTAATTTTTTTTACATAAGCTCATTTAGCATTAGTGAAGATGAAATTCACACTAATATGTTATTAATTTAAGTGACTAATAAATGCACACTACTTCTGATAAAAATTACTCCTAATAAAAAAATATTTCCTTGACACTTCTAAGACACAAAATTTTGTGAGACACAAAATTTATATTATTTTTTTACACTAAATTTTGTGAGAGATAATGAAGACACAGATTATTTTTCATTTTTTATTTAATATTTCTTAGCGGTTAATTTAGAGTTGACAGATAAAAATTTAAATTGTATTCAACATCGCATTATTTCTTGATTCGCCAATTATTCGAATTTCTGTAAATAAATAGCATTCTAAATCTCATTAATATGAAACTTGCGATTTTTTTTAACAGGTAAAACACACTGGTTAAAAAAAGTGTGTGTGGATTTAAATATCTGCTAGCCTTTTTAACCAGTACATAGTCGGTTCAAAAGCAACTTCACTGGTTATTTTCAAGATTAATATTTTGTTTTGGATGTAAATATGGAAAGTGAGAGAGTAAAAAAGAAAAAAGTAAAAGAAAGTAAAAAAAAAGTTAAAAGTAAAACTATTTGAATTAAAAAATGAAAATAAAAAAGGTGATATAAATTTTTTATTATTTATAATTTTTTATTTTAATATATTTGTAAGTATTATTATTAAGATTCAAAATATAAGTATTAATAAAGTATTTACAATATAATTATATAAAAATACAATATATTATGCTGGTACGCAATCATTGTATAACATAAATATTATTACAATATTTACAATAGATATTAATATTAATAATGCTTTGTCCAAAGGTTCTCACTCGACGCACAAAAGAGAACTTTGTGTATAAAGGTTGATTCTTAGTCTTTTAGCTTTTTCTCTTATTCTTTCATACATGTCCAATATTCTCTTCATCATGAAATCGTTTCACCGTGATGTGTCATGGGGTATTGAGTTTTCAATTAACAACAAAATTTATTTCTATTGTATCTTTAATCATGTACACAACATACCCTTTTAACACTCATTAAAGGGAAAAAATATGTATACCTTTTTAATAGTGTTGGTTAAACTAAGAATATTAAAAAAAGTCACTATCAACACTAAATTAATTATATAAGGTTTATGTCAGTTAGATCGATGTTGGATACAATTTAAATTTTTATTCATCAAATCTAAATTAACCTTCAAAAAATATTTAAAAAAAGTAATTTGTATACTAAAAACAATTTTGTTATTAAAAGTGGGTTTATAACATTCCTCACAAGCCAAATATGTAGTAATCGAATAAATTATGTAGAAAGGATTTATTGTGAGCATGATGAAAAGTGAGCCAATTTATTATATTTTTATAAATATAAAGGTATCTTTTATAGATAATGTTACTATTCCTTTATCATTTATTCATATTTTTATGAAATTAATGGTGGGAACGTCTTTATAGGTGCTCTAACTTCAAAATTTGATTTAAAACCTAATTTAAAAGGACCACTCAAATACTCAATTCAATCCTACACAAAATTATCTTTGTATAATAAACAATCTGTGTCTTAATTATCTTACACAAAATTTAATATAAAAAGTAATATGAATTAAATACAATAAAGAGATGCCTTAGCTTAATCGGTGTTAAGGAAATATTTTTTTTATTAAGCGAATTTTTTTACTAGAAGTAGTGTCGATTCATTAGTCACTTAAATTAATAATATATTAGTGTGAGTGTTCATATTCACTAGTGCTAAATGAACTTATGTAATGAAAAAAAAAAAATAATGACTTAAAATTAGAACTTGTGTCACCGAAGTCTATTTTTCTTCATTCTTAACAAACTTCAAGTCCTAATTTATCTTCTCTCTCTTTTTCAATTAATTAACTTCAAATCCTAATTATTAGGATCAATATTATACTTACTCTGTCAGATAATATATTTTTATTTATTTTACAAATGATTAAATTTAGTCACCAATTAGTCAAATAATTGGTATCTAACATTAAATATTAAAATTTGTGACTTATATCATTAAATTCTAAATTAGTATTTAATTAGGTTTAGAGACTAATTTAAAATCTAATGATATAGGTCACTAAAATTTTAATATCTAATATTAAATACTAATTATTTGACTTAATTGATCACTAAATTAATCATTACTTTTATTTTATAATTATTTAGCAATCAAAGATAATTTAGTCACAATTAATAACTATTTTATTTGAAAGCTAAAAATAAATTTCTAAAGAACATTTTTCTTCTTATAATAAAAAAAGTATAAACTTGTTATTAAATTTTAAAAATTGATCCCGAATGGGTTCAAAGGAAGAGTCCACTAAATATTGTTAGTCCAAACCAAATTTGGACATCCTGATAGATCATATAAAAATTATTAGTTACCTGATGGATTTTGTTTTGTTCATATAGATATCTTTATCAATTACAATGAAGTTAAACTCATATTTTAGTAAATTAATTTAGAATTTGTATTCATAATGTTAAACATAATTATATAACCCAACTCCCAAGCATCCCTAGGAAATAGTAATGGTACATTGTTAAACTCCATGCTTCTAGAAATATTAATTTTAAGGACACAACCATCACTATTTTTAAGTTAATATCGTTTTTAATGCTTCGCTTTTAATTATCCTTTGGTTACCGTAAGTATACATTCACTAAACAATTTAAAAATATCAATATTTTAATTATTTTTTTAATTGAAAGTGTGAATATATATTATTATATTATTAAATAAATTATAAACAGATTTTTTTTAAGTTGTGAAAGTATAATTTTCTTATTATTCTGCGTTCGACAAATAATTTTCTATCCATTCTTTTATTAAGTTGTACTCCCACAGTAGAGATGCTGTACTGCAAATGAAAGTAGTACTAACCCTCCTCATTTCTTTCTTTTTTACTTCATTTTTTTTTCCCTAATGAAACTACAGTGAAGCCCACACACACCGAACACATTATACAACTATCGAATACTTTTTACAGTAAGAAAAAAAAAACATAATATACATTTTTTCATAAATCAAAATTATAATATGCAAAAATTAAAAATAAATTTTTAAAAACTATATTAGAGTTTATACAAATATACAGACTAACTTTAATTTTAAAAAATCATTTTATTTTTTTATTATTTTTTTATTATTATTTTATTATTTTTTTATACTTATAAAGTAGCTCGTTAAACTTAGAATCTACTCACTTGCTTACTGCCATTTATCCTCAGAAATTAGCTTACATATATATAGATATATATATAGTATTTGTAATATGCTTAAAATTACATAGCATTTTTATATATAGACATCAAAGAACTAAAAGTTTTCATCAGTAAAACTACAACTATGTATTATTGTTCAGAGTTGAACGGAGTTCACAGCAGTGTGGCCAACGTTGGAGGCCCAGAAAAAAACATCTTCAACTTCCAACATCATGAGAAACATCTGTTTGATGTTCCCGCTTCATGTTTGAATTTCGATTCGCAAAATTTTCTGTGTCAGTCTTCTGGGGACCACTCGGCTCCACTGTTCGGAAGTGTTCTCGATTCCTTCTTTTCCAGCGACGGAGACACGTTCTGTGAAACGTATGGTGAACTTCACGAGCATTTCAGAAACAAGCAAAGTAACATCTTGGAGGGTGATGCTTCTGCCCCAGTTAATCGGGTTGGTAATTGATGTTTGTGTTTGCTGTTTTGCTTTTGAATGAGATCTATGAATTTGATATTGGCCTTTTGTTGTCTCAGGTTGAGGTTGTTTGTGCCACTTCTGGAAACTCAGCTTCTAGCATGGTTCCGACGAGGAAAAAAGGAATAAAATGGACCAAAGATTTGCATGAACAGTTCGTAACAGCGGTTAATTGCCTTGGTGGTGCTCAAAGTAAGTTAGGTTAAAATTAGAGGACAACAAATAATCATAATCACTTATATTAAAAATATCAAAATTTAGAAACTTAACTAAATATATTGTAAATTTCAGGTTGGTTGGATAATTTTTAAGAGCTTTCAGTCTGATTTCTTAAAGTTTCTAAGTTAGAACAAATTATTGGTGAAACATGACAAATTATGAAAAATATCTAGAGAACAATGGTAAAGATATCTAAGGAGTTGCATTTAACTTTGTATAAAATTAAAACTACAGAGAACAGAAGCTACAAATTGTCATGGAAATTTTCATTGTTTGGTTTTTTTACAACTTGCAGAAGCAAAGCCCAAGGAGGTGCTGAAGATGATGAATTCAAAGTCCCTGACAATTTTACATGTTAAAAGCCACTTGCAGGTTGCAATCTTTTGTTAACGAATTAGCATTTTGTTCATGTTACTTAGTAGTATAACAGAATTGGCATAATTTCGGTGCAGAAATATCGATCCACAATGTACGTGAAGAAAACTTCCAAAGGTATGAATTCTTGTTCAATGTGCTCACGTATAGCAGCAATGCATGCCTTGTTTTAAAACTGGAACATGTGATTAACAGTTATCTTTTTTGTCATCTTTATCGTGCTTATTAGTCTCAAATATTACTTAAATTAATAAAAATATTTGAATAAATTGCATATATACTTCTATGGATAAATCACCACCCACTGTTCTCTTTCCAATGCAGAAGAAGGGCGCGAAGAGATTCATGGCAGAGACATGGTGACTGAACTTCAACAGAAAATGTAACGTGGAATTCTAGACTAATAAAAAATTCTTATATAATTTTTTAAAAAATTCTTCTAATTTTGTTATGTATAATTGTAATTTGTGAAGTTAATTTTAGTTTTGTTTATCATATTTCTCTTTTCTAGCAGCTCCGTAAAAGAACTGGTCCAAATTTATGATTATTTTTTTCTCACAATTACTTGCATATAACTTTATACAAATGTTTCTAAACGTAATTGAATGTTTGTGGCAGATGTATGCAAATTGAGGAATCACGACAACTGCAACTTGAGATTTCGAGGGGTATTCAAGAACAATTAGAGGTGCGTAGGAATTTTCATTTTCAATGGTTCAAATTTCTAAAATTTGTGAATGTTATGATACTAAAAAGGTAATCCTTCACAGCTTCAACGAAATTTGGAGATGCTAGTCCAAGAACAAAGGAAACAGGTCAACGAAGCAAAGAAAGCAAATTGAAGATCATAACTAAAGTTAATATCAGCATTTTTTTGTCATTTTGTCATGCCATCAACCAAGAGTAAGAGGAATGTGTCAACATATTGAAGCAAAAAGGTGTTTCTATGGGCTTCATCGCGTCATTCTCTGATAATTTTGCATCGCTTTCTTTTACATGATACGACATCTTTTGTCTATATTCAAGTGTCGACATTTTCTGTCATGGTAGTGTTGCATCTTCAGAATCATGTCGCCATCCTATAGTTATTATGTTTCTATTAAAAACCATGTTTTGTTATGTTAACTTTCTAGGGTATTTCTTTAATAACTTTTAATTAGTATAAATAATTTAATATTTTTTGTCTGGTAATGGAAAAAATATAAAATTAAAAATAATAAAAGGAAAACTTAATTAATTTTTAAGTACCTCTTGAGTATTTAATTGAGTTTCTACTGAAAAAAAAATCTTCTACACTTAAAATATTTTTTTACATTTAAATATTCTGTCGTTTGAATTTTATTGTCCAAAAGAATAACATACCTGTTACTTTTATTTTTTTGTTCTTAATTAATGATCAACTTTTATTTCTTCAACGATCACTTTCAGCTCATTTATTTTCTATCTAATAGCAAATTATAACTGGTTAGTTAGAGGAGATTGAAATGAAAAGATACAAGCTAATCCGCAAATTAGAGATAAAAAAACAAAATTAATGGTCACATCATTTTATTAATAACAAAATCAAACATAATTTTATTAACTATAAAATCAAACAATAAAATATTTAGACAAAAACAAAATACTTTGAACATTCAATAAAATGAAATTTAATAAAAATTCAATTAAAAATACTCAAATTTATAAATCATTTTAAACTTAATTAATCTTAAAAAAATTGAAATTATTCATCTAGGAAGATATTTTGTTAAACTTTTTTTAATTAATTTTAAAATAAAATAATTTGTTTTCACAGTTTTAAAAGTTTAGCGAATAAATGTATATCTAGTTTATTTTACTTTAAGAATAATAGTTTTTTTTTTTTAGAAAAATCTTGAAATAAAATATTACTTTCTAAGAAAAGTTTAAGTATAACAAATAGATAAGTGTGACAAACAAAAAAATAGAATAATAAATAATGTGTTTCTCTATTTTATTTTCTTTTCAAATGGTTACCGCTATATATGAATGTTCAATTCCTAAAAATTGTTCCATAATGAATGGCAGATAAGGTAATTATGCATCAGCAAGTTAATTCTCACCATGTATTATGGCTTGCAATGGGATGTCACACCTGCAAGTTCTCACTTCTCATATTTCATTCCTAATAATTTGTAATCTTATCCAAAGTATAGAAATGGGGATGCAATTTGATTTTATATGCAAGATACACAACGTGTCCAAAATTATTATCGGTGTCTAATGTTAAATTTAGTTATTTATAAATATTGTTGTATAATGTTAGAAATTTTGTAAGTGTTAAAATCCAATTTAAGTTGTCATGTGACTGTATAATTGTAATTATAATAAAATAAGTAGAGTGATTTTTATATTGGGGTGGAACTGTGCAATACCATAATTAAACTTAGAAAGAAGGAATGAACAAGAAAAGGTTTTTTCCCAAAGTAAGGGCACTCAAGCCCCAAAGTAGGGGACTTCTCCCAATTAAAGTTGTAGTAGGGACACGAACATGCCCCTATTCCTCCAAAGAAGTAGAAAAATATTATTTTATAGTTTCAGTGTTTCAGATGCATGAAAAATAGATTGAATGTATATAGGTAAAATCTACAGTAAATATTAAACATGGATATTAGCAAAATAATATATATATATATATATATATATATATATATAATTATTGATTTTTTAATATAATAAATATGAGTATTATGATATTCAATTTATGGATATCCATATTTTTTATAACTTTATTTAAATATTTTAGAAAAATAAATTAAAAATAAAGTTATTAACAAAAAATATTAATCAATGAAAAAGGATTTATAATTTTTTATTTTTTTGTTATGTTTATAATATTAAATTTATTAACATTTTTAAAATTTTATACTGTATAAAGCAACTTATTTAAATTTCTTTTTTTAAAGTTAGATTTATTTGTACTCATATTTATTATATAACTTTACTTAGATTATACTTTAAAATATTTTTTTATTTTATATTTAAATAATTATTTTTAAGTAATTTTATTTAATGTTTAATCCACAATTATCTGTTGATATAAGAAAAATCACCAACATTTTTATGTGGGTGGAGTAATAAGATGAGTAGTGGGACACACTTTTATTTTGACTGAATAGGTAGGTGTAAGAAATAGAGAAAAAGTAAAGGAAGTGGGGAATAATATTCAATAATTGAAATAAGGTTTCCTATATTGTATTTGAATCTTTTACAATATTTAACTTGGTTTCTAAATGAAAACATTGTAATAAATTTATAACTTTTATAATTGGATTACAAAGTTATGATACTTTTATTAATTTTAGAGATCTAATTATAAATTTTATCGGTAATCAAACTCTAACTAATTATATATATTTTTTAATTTAAAAAACTAATTAAAAATGATAAGTTATGAACGTATTATATATTTAAATAATCCATTTTTTATGTTTATTTGGAGTTGGTTTAAATTTGTGGAATTACAATTGTAATGAAAAAAAAAAAAAAAACTTAAAAAAAGAAAAA
>Ga0209489_107357_pt1 | contig 16512 bp, 11 predicted proteins | sample SiratrowhiteBW_FD_187527 | JGI IMG/M metagenome (GOLD analysis project Ga0209489, IMG submission 187527) | Root nodule microbial communities of legume samples collected from California, USA - Siratro white BW (SPAdes) (version 2) | ecosystem: Host-associated > Plants > Roots > Nodule | place... | reverse complement strand
CCTGACGCGGTGACTCGTTCCGATCCGCATTGAGAACAAGTTTTCTTCCGCGTCACCTCGTTCTTCCCTCAAAACTCGTTGAATCGTACGAGTTCGCGAGTTAACTCGCGATTTTAACAACATTGATCAAAGTATACTTGCCCCACTTTAGCTGCTCCAAATGGATGAGCTAACTGTGTGAAATGAACATATTTGGTAAATTTGTTACATACTACAAAGATATGTCGTTCCATTGGACTTGGGAAGACCGACTATAAAATCAATTGAAATGGATTTCCAAGCTTTGTCTGGAATAGAGTGGTTGTATTAATCTTGCAGGCATTAGTAATAGGGGTTTATTTTTCTGACAAGTAACACACTCCTAGACTCATATCTTCCTTCTGCAGCCCTTTCCAATAAAATTGTTCTCTAACTCTCTTATAAGTAATATAATCTTCGGAATGACCTCCCATCACAGTGTTATGAAAATGATGCAGTACTTTTCATCATATGATTGGATCATCTCCAATAATCATCCTTCCCTTCCTCCGAAGAATGAATCCATCAAAAGTGTAGTGTTTGTATGCTCCCTGGTGTAACCAAACCTTGTCCATAATTTTCTGTAATTTCGGATCTTGTTTCCATGAGTCTTGGGCTCCATAAGTAACTTAGAAGCAACATAAAAAATTACATCCGAACTCCTTGCATGTGGTTGTTTGACAAAACATCAGCCACTGTATTATCCTTGCCCTTCTTATACTCAATGCTAAAATCCAAACCCGTTAGTTTCTCCAATCCCCAATTCTGAATTAAAGTTGAAGGCTGGTCCAATAAATGTTTCAAGACTTTTTGATCAGTCTTAATTATAAAATGTTGTCGCAAAAAGTAATGTTGCCACTTCTTCACGACCAATAATAATGCATAAAACTCTTTTAATAGGCTCAGAGTAATTGATATTTCGGACCCATGGCATCTGTTTGCTAATGGGTGGTCTTTTTGAAGAAGAACAACACCAATACCTGATCCCAAGGCATCTGTTTCTATTGTGAAAACTGCATTAAAATCTGGTAAAGTCAATACAAGAGCTGAAATTAAGGCCAGCTTTAGTTTATCAAAAGTTGTTTTCGTCCCAGCATCCCATTTGAATTCTGAGTCTTTTTGCAAGAATTTAGTCAAAGGTTGAGCAATTTTACCATATTTTTTTGATAAATCTACGATAATAACTAGAGATACCCAATAACCCACGGAGATCTTTAATGGTTCGCGGTCTTGGCCAATTTTAAAGGGCGTTGACTTTTCCAAGATCTGGTTGCAGCTCCTTAGAAGAAATTATTTTGCCCAAATAATTAATTTTTGTTTTGCCAAAACTACACTTATTGTAATTGAGAACCAGATTGTGTTGGTGAAATAGTTGAAGGGTAACATGTAAGCAGTGTAAGTGATCAGACCACGTTTTCTATAAACTAAAATATCATAAAAAACACTAGAATGAACTTCTTTAGATGTTCCATAACTATATCATTTATCAAATCTTGAAATGTGGTTGGTGCGTTGCTCAGACTAAAAGTAAGACTACCCATTCATAATGTCCACTGTGAGTTTCGAATGTTGTTTTATGAGTATTATTAGCCTGTGTCATTCTCACCTTATCATAAGCACTTCGTAGATCCAACTTAGAAAAATAGCCTGCACCATTGAAATAATCCAATAAATCCTCTATTAATGGTATAGGAAACTTGTTCTTTCCAATCAAAGCATTTAATTTCCTAAAATTAGTGCAACATCTCCAAGATCCATCCTTTTTCTTCACCAACATAAATGGAGAAGCATAACAACCACCACTTTCTTTGATAAAACCCGTGGCTAATAAAGCCTTAACTTTTCTTTCAATCTCCTCTTTTTGAGTCCGTGGATACCAATATGGTTTAAGACAATGGTTTGTTATCTACCAAGGAAATTTGGTGATCATATCTCTTCTTGGAAGGTAAGGTAGTAGGCTCCTTGAATAATTGTTGAAAGTCCTCAAATAATTGTTGTTATTTGGATTGTTGAGTATGAGATAAGGTGTGTAGATTTCATGGCTTGAAGTGCTAGTAAAGCAGTCTGACATTTGGTAGGCTTAATTTTCCTCTCAGCTCACACAAATCCATTGAAGAATCGCACAACTTGTTTCTTAATCCAACCTTTCATCTACAAAGTCTTAAGAAGTGGACTTTAAGCCTAACTTAACCTTACAAAATTAACTTGTAAGGTGAGGTTTGCATCTACTTATAAACTATTAAAAGGCCTTATATCTAGTCGATGTGAGATCTCCAATACACCCACTCACGCCGAGACTCCCAAACTCGTACATGGAACTATATATTGAAGGATAGTTCGATAGCTGTCCGATAATGGGTGGCCCAATAGGCCCAACAATTTTGCTAGGACAGGCTCTAAATGGCTTTGATACAATCTTAAGAAGTGGACTTTAAGCCTAGCTCAACCTTACAAGTTTGTAAGGTTGAGTTAGTCTTAAACTCCACTTCTAAAGATGGAGGAATCCAAGTACAAGTCTAAGTCTCACATTGAGTAGAAACGAGAAAGTTAAGCAACATATAAGAAAGAAGACCCACAAACCCAATGTCTTAAGATTTTGGGTTGAAGGTGGTATTATTCTTTATGTGGATTTCGCTCATGTCTCATTCTTGTTTAATCTCCCCGGTATTTCTCTCTTCAATTTTCTCATCAAGTGGTATCAGAGCCGATGATTTGTGTAGGTGAGTAACGGAGGTTTTAGGCAAGTGTGTCCTGTTAAGTGTGTCAACGAACGACAGTACAAGTGAAGGTCGTTTGTGAGTGAGGTACTGATATTTGAAAATGCTTCCGCTCGAGGAGGTATACCAATGTGGAAGAGGAACTCGCACTTGAGGGAGATATTGTTAGGAATCCAAGTGCGAGTCTAAGTCCTACATTAAGTAGAAATGAGAAAGTTGAGCAATATATAAGAAAGAAGACTTACAAACTTAATGTTGTAAAGTTTTGGATTAAAGGTGGTGTCATTTCCTTGTAGGCGGTCTTGCTCATGTCTCATTCTTGTTTAATTTGTCAGGTGTTTCCCTCCTAGATTTTCTCATTAAGACAAAGTATTACCACCAGCCACTCCTTATAAAGTATTCAACTATGAACATCTTCATCCTTGATTAAGTTTGGACTCTACTCTATAATGTAATTTTCCAGCTCCCCTTCAGATTTCGATGCTAACAAAGCCCTATGCTCTTGAGCACCGAAAATGGCATTCAACTTGCCTTATACTTTACACTTTTGCTTATGATCTTTATCTCATTTATCACCACCAAACTGGCATAATCCCTTAGCAATATGTTTACTTATTTGTTTTTGAGAGATAAAACTAGTCTTTGAACCTTTTGATTCTATCATTGATATTGAAGTTGAGGGTAATGGATTTTGATTCTGGTTCAAAGTAGTAATAGGATAATTTCAATTGCTAGAAGATGCAGCAGACCACAATCAAACATTTCAGTCACTGAAATCAGAATTAAGTGACTTTCCAGGTGAAAATTTTTGTGTCATAACTTGAGCACTTCATCTTGTAGGCGAGCAATTCGAATTGCCCCATGAACAGATGTTCAATTATCAAACCAGAAAAAGAAGAAACTCAACCCCAAATCTTCAGGATAGCTACCCGAGCCAATAATGTGTCAAACCTTACAAGATAATCCAACAAGGTCCCTTCTTGCTTGAATCTTGCCAAATTAGTGATTCGAATAGCACCAAAATCAAATCGCCTACCTGTATCCTTAAAGATCTGTTGCCAAGATTTCCCTTTATTATTGATATTCTGCATGTAATGCCTTTGCCAAGCAAAAACTTTGCCGTCCATGGACAATAACAACAAACGACTTGTTTGAGTTTCAGGGGTTCCCTCCAATTCAAAAACTGTTCTACCCTAGCTTTCCAGTCCTGAAAAATTGATCCATCAAATGAAGGAAATGGAATTTGTGCCTATTCTAGAGCCATGTCAGCCTGCATCTCATCCTCTATCATAGTTTCTTGATCCTCTTGAAAGCTGCAAATGTTGTTGTGAGGCCTTCAATTGACTTTTGTACCATCTCTAAAGATTGTTGCACGGATTCTTGATGATCAGAGAAGTTCTTTTCATACGAATCCATCCTAGTTCCAATTTTTTCTCAGTCACCATCTTCACCCAGCAAGCTGATACCAATTGAAACAGGTATGATGCTCTCTTGCCCTCACAGTGCTTCTCTTCACAGCAGAAAACACATACTCTAACTCACTCTCCACTCTGAAATCACTCACAACCGAAACACCACATCCACACTCACAATGTCAAAAGAAGATTGTAGAGGATACAGAAAACTAGAGCACCTTTTCATTATTCTCTAAAAGCATACAACAAGACCTATATATAATTTTGGATTCAACACAAAACCAGAATTAACTAAACAACAGAATTATTAAATTCTGTTTAAAAAATTGTTATTACTATAGGTATTACAAGGAAAGAACAATCAGGCCAGATGCAAAGTGTGAACCTATATTCCATGACAATGGTTACTTATGTTAAGTTTATCTACAATCTCACAATCCTAATCATGTCTTTTGCTCTTTATCAAGTAGTTTCAGAAAACAGCGAAAAAAATTAATGCAGGCATCAACCAGAAAGCTAATAGTCATTTTCATCAGCAAAGTTTTATAGTAATAGATTAGGCATAGTGGCCAACTGCAACAAATTTAAATAAAAAAAGTATCATGAAGTACAAACAGAAACAAATAATAATAGAAAAATCTTTCAATCAAATAAAATGAAGAAGTAGAACAGTAAAGAATTACCTCAACCTGTGGACTTTTTCCCCGAAGCAACATATCTACACTTTTGTCAGTCTGCAAAAGGAAAACAAGAATATAATTAAACCGAAATGACATTTTATCCTATCAATGCCCTCAATGATTAACAGAAATTACCCTACCTGGCCTTTCAATTGGCCCATATAGGTCTGCTCAAGTAATTTGTCATTAACAAAAAGAATATCAATTAAAAAAACAGCACCAGATAATTTGAGTTTGCATTATGATCATCAAATACCCAACCACAAGTTTGTTTTCCTTTCAAAATATCCATTGACAACGTTTAATATATAAGGCATCTGAGCATTAAAACAAGTTTTCTTTTTTCAAACTATAGGGAACAAAAACATCAATTCCAAATTGAAAGGACAAAAGGCGAACTTAGCTTAAATTTGAGAGTCAAAAGACATATTTAAGGTAGGGGATTCAAATTGACGTTGAGCTTTAAACCAAGGACATATATACCACTTTCTAAGTGGCCTAGTACTGATGACTTTCCATTTTAACAATACGTTTTCCTTCATGAATTTTATTACATTTAAATTTTATATTCAAAGGGCTGGATAAAATCACTGATGCTATTCTGAAAAGAAGTTAAAATGAATAACAAAAATAATTTCTACAAAAGGAAAAAAGAAAAAAGTGGGAATAGCAGAAATGGATATGTTAAAAGAATGCACGGTCAAACAAGAAAGGATGGGATAAAATATGATTGAATATGAGATCTTGGTATGACAAATATCAAAGAAAAAAGCATAGATGATCGATTTAGGTAGTTTGGACGTGTGTAAAGAAGGTCAAAGAAGGCACCGGTGATGAGCGTAGATGTCATGAAATTTAGCCATATGAGAAAGGGTAGAGGGAGACCAAAAAAGACATTGCTGAAATTATTAAAAAGGATCTCGTGGTGAATAATATCCCTATGAATTTAGTTTTTGAGCAAGTCCAATGGAGTTGCATATAGACAACTTCACTAAGTGAAATAAAGTTTGTACCTACCAGATTCGGAGATATTCGGAGTTATATTTATAACCTGATATACTTAACCAAATATTTAACTGATATGTGAACAACTTGGATATATGTGTGTCTGGGAGATATATTTATAACCAGATATATATATAACAAAATATTTATCTATTATCCGAACAACTTGGATATTTGTGTGTGTCTCGGAGATATATTTATAACCGGATATACATAACAAAATATTTATCTGTTATCCAAACAACTTGTGTGTGTCTCTGAGTGTGTGTGTGTGACAACAATTGGTTATAACGGACTGAAGTGCAAGCACTCAATTTTCTCACTTACTTAAGACTCATATATTTCATACTTCCTATATTTCCAATAAGAACAAGATAATTGTTATTGCAGTAATAACTGCTCAATTACCTGATGTGTGAGCCAGTAGTGTCTATCTCTCATCTCAATTAAGAAATCAAATGTTGGAGGTGCTTTCCTCTCAAGAATTGTCTTCGGACAATTTCTCGCTCTGGCTTCTGCGTCTCCCAGAGTAACAGTTTCTATTCCGCCAATCTGATAAGGCAAATGGAGGTGAATCTTGAATATTACAATTGCTTAGACGGGTGACATTCAGATTACGTGAAAACTAAAATTTCGATGAAAATACCATTGCAACTTAAAATGGGATTCAGTCTCATTTACTTATGAAAAACATAAAGTAAAAAGAGACAGAGAAATAGTCTTAAATTAAGTAGAAATGAGGCCACATTAGAGTAAATGCACAATAGAGTTCAGTGCACACTTTTCATGCACAACAATGACTTGCATGGCCCCCCAAGAAAGCAACTAATTGAATTTACAACCACATAAAACCAACATAAATTATGTTTGTACTGAACAAAGTGATAGGAAGGAATTTTAGGTGAACAACTCAATGAACCCAGAGAGTTCAAAGCTTGCTTAAAAAGGGAGCAAAAGCTACAAATTATCGGATGTTATTGGTACAAGCATATATAAGTTAAAACAAACCAGATCAGAAAGGGTAGGATTCTTGATGATATTCTCAAGCTTCTCTCCATGAGCAGTCCCAATAAGAATGATTCCACGCTCAGCAATTGATCGGCAAGCGTGAGCTTCAGCTTCTGTGCCAATCTCATCAACTATAATCACCTCAGGCATGTGATTTTCCACTGCCTCAATCATCACTCTGTGTTGCATTGATGGCTCCCGCACCTGCATTCTTCGTGCACCACCAATTGCTGCATGTGGGATATTGCCATCACCTCCAATTTCATTGCTAGTATCAACAACCACCTATCCATTTTGCAAGAAGGTATTCTGTCATGAGCCTGTCTAAAAAAAGTACTATAAGGAAGAACAATTGCGGAAATGCTAAAACATAGGAGAGAGCTTGAACATTAAATAAGGCTTGAGCCGCTGGCCATGCTTGTCTCTTGAAGGGGGCAAGCATGCTTTTCAAGCCAGTGAAATCCTTTTAATTTTCTAGGTGTTGCAACTTTTGACAGCCCCTGTACACTATAATTACTAGTGAGTCATTTCCTTAGTGCTTATTTAATTCTAGAAATTAATGTAACATGCAATTAACCATATGTGGTAATTGCATGCTACTGGAGTCCTATCAGTTTCCTAAGATGCAACTTTTGACAGCCCACTTAGCCTATAAATAGGGTTTTGTGTGTATGTGCAAAGCAAGCTTGAATTATTGAAAAATTGGGTTATCCCTTTTGAGATAATTGTTTCAATTGAGTTCTTGACAGAACCGCCCATAACTTACAAGGAATTTTTCCTAAACTAGGTTGTGGCTCCACATACTTTCTTGTTTCCATTTCCTCCCTCCGTTCATTTTTATTTTTTGCTTATTGTTCCCATTTCCATCCTAGAAAGATCCATAAATTGAATTCATGCCAAATAGATTCACATTAGGTATCAACAATCACCTACCCATTTTGCAATAAGTTATTCTATCATGACCCAGTCCAAAAAAGTACTTTAAGGAAGAAAAAAATGCTGCAAGATGCCGAAAAATCAGCATACCACTCTTTTGTGAAGCTCCTCAGACAGTACACGAGCAATCTCACGCATAACAGTAGTTTTGCCAACCCCAGGCCTGAGAGAATACAAGAAAAAGAAGGGAAAAAAATCATCGAATCTTCGTAGAGAAATTGAACAACCTTCTACTACATTATTGGATGGTGAGTCAATGGACCATGGTAAGTAACTTTTATCAATTATTAGATTGATCTTAACATAAATTTCAAGTCTTCCAAAACCAACAATGCCAAACACAGAATCCATAAAATATTTTACATTTCAAAAAATGACCAAATGACACATGTTCTATTTGGATAAAGCTCTCTCTAAGTACTTATAGGATAAGAAAACAAAAAGGTAAAATCCATTAAAGTCATCTCAAATTAAAATCAACTTATTCACTTGAACATCCACAGAATAGAAACTTTCCTTTATAACAACTTACTGAAAATCTCAAGTGTATTAGTTGATTTTAACATGTAGGAGAAATATAATTCCTTTTACCTTCTAGTTTATTTCTCTTACAACTATTCATTTTACCAAAAATAAGATACGTAATCAAACTAATTTCATTTAAGGGATTCCCTTAGCACTTCAACTTGTATCCAATCTTAAAATATCAATAAGAGATAAAAGGGGGAATCCTGTAATATACCTTCCAACAAACAAAATGCTCTTCCCATATTGAAGCAGGTCATAAACCATGTCAATCTGGCCAGTAATCGCTCTCCCGACCCGACAAGTCAAGCCAACTATGTGACCATTCCTACTCCTAATTGCAGATATTCTATGCAAAGTACCCTCAATTCCAGCTCTATTGTCCTTCCCAAACTCTCCAACAGCTTGTTCAGCATATTCCAACTCCTTCACAGTTACCTAGCTACACAAATACACATACAACTCAATGCATTTCCGGATATCACATTACATTGACATAAACAACACCACAGAATGAGCAGTGCATGGTATGCATTACCTCTGAATTCCTTAAACAGTGGCCTCCATGTTTTCCTAAATACCGCGCTTCTGGAAAACGACCCAAATCCAACACAACCTAATGAAATAACGAATGTTTGAGTAGAAAGAAGAACATCGAATTAAGGATTAAATAAATGGCGTTGAAATTGAAAAGCGACCTCTAGAAGTTGAGAGCGATTAGGTTGATCGAGGAGACTACGATGCAAATCAGATGGAAGGATCTGTAAGAGAGCTTGCATATCGTCTTGGTCGTTGTGAACAAGACAACAAGAGCCTTCAGAAAACGCTTCACATTTCAGTTTCAGTGACGGTGCCGTTTTTGCTGCCTTCAAATTCCGTGGCAGCGGCACTGACAGAGGCGGCCGCGAAGATGAACACCAACGGCTCGTAACTACCATTTTTCGTTTTCTGCCTTATCCCAGTTTCCCCTTCCTGTTATTGAATTATGCAGTTCTATTTTTTCATGTTATTCAATTAAAATTTATTGTCACGTAATATTGATATTTTGGTAACAAGATTCAACTAGTTAGTACTAATAAGTTATGTCAATTTATTCATTAACATTTTTAAGAAATACAAAAATAAAAATAATTTTTTTATAAATATATTAGCTCATTTATTAGCTAATTTGTAAAATATTTTTCATATGTTTTAAATTTTATTTTAATTTATGTATGTTCATCCTCGATTTCAAAAGACTTTATTAAATATATTAAATAAAAATAAGATGTTATCTAGTGTGAGTTTCACTACAGTACTACATTATTATTATTGTCTCTTTTTCAAGCTTTTGGTGTTAAATATGTAATGAGTCTCGAAAATCTCTGTTCAATGATAGTTTCTGGCTTGTACTTAGATTAAATTTTATATTGATGAGATGACTAAAGTGGTCATATATTGTATAAAGAAAATATCGATTTGACAACCACACATGACTGCCAACCTTTTGCCAACCGTGTATGTGACAAATTTTCTTACGTGGCTGAGGGGCATTATAGGTATTTGGTCAGAAGGGGCATGAATAGTATTTCAAAATATTTTCCCGATTGAAAATGAGGCTTTGTTTGGCAGGTTCATTTGTGACGTGCAGAGTATTTAGAGAAAACGTTTGAACTGCGTGACAGATGATGAGAGGGGTGGACAACAACTTCGACGACAAATATCTTTCGTTCGGTGTTTGTGGGTTTAGGGCAAAACGGTAAAAAGAGAGAGAACTTCTAACGGTGACGAGTTGACGAAATGTGCAGATTGTTTGGCGAAAACATATGAACTGCTCACGACGAACAGTGAGAGAGGTGGACGGCGACTTCGACAATAAATAACTTTTGTTGGGTGTTTGTGGGTTTAAGTAATGGACAGTCTTGAAAAATCATTGCCAACACTAGACATTCTAAGTGTTTAACCGTATGCAGTTAAGTGTTTAACTTGGAATTACTTTCTGACCACACATCGAAGTCACCAATTGAGTGGACCCCTTACCTCCACACGTGAAATATTTACATTTTTTCATTGTGGGAGTGAACACAGGTGTGATATTGGAAGATACTAAAACCCCTACCACTAGCATAACTAAGCATTGTGCAGTCCTGAAAAGTCATTACCAGCACTGGACATTCTAAGTGTTTAATCCTATGTAATTAAGTGTTTAACTTGAGAATACTTTATGACCAAACATCGCAGCATATCATGTAATGCACATGTCCATGACTAACACCAATGATGTAAGAGAACAGTTTACCAACAATTTGTGGAAACATTTAAAATTTCATTGAAAATATGAATTGAGTAATTGTAAACAATAATTGTACATAACGTTAAAGATTGATTACTCTAAACCAACTTCTATTTACAATTTACAAAGTTAACTTCATAAATGTCTATACAATGTACAAACATCTTCATAAATCCACTAAGTCCGCAAGTCCAGAGTCATATAAGCTTAAAATCCTCTAACACTTTTTGTCGACGAATATTGTTATCGTGAAGAATCCATTTACAAACAAAATCTAGTTGATATGTTTGAAGTTCTTTCTGTAAAAAAAAAATACAAAACCAAATATACATTAAATAAAATTATTAAAATTATTAAAAACCAAACTCCAAACAAACAACACATGTAAACTTCAAAAATTATGATGTAAGAGATATCTACAAACCAACATCCTCATTACATCAATTCGGCAAATAAACATTTCTTTATTACATAAATTATCTACACTAAAACCCAAACCAATAAGACAGTTCCAAAACAAATACATGTTACTAACAGATAACGAATTACACACTTCCAAAACAAATACATGTTAAACTTCCAAAAGTAAAGTTACAAATGACATGGACCAGATACGAATGACAGGAACCAAGCCAGACCAATCCTAACTCATGACCACCCCTACACACACAGGTGTCTAACCATGTGTTTCTAAGTGTCTAACTCAGGTGAACTTTCTGAACACTTAATGAAATCACAAAATCAGTGCATCCTTCATAGCCATAACTCATAACCTACCATAATTCCCACCATGGGATTCAAAAACGGTGTCTCTGGGTCTCCATGGACCACATACGAATGACAACAACCAAGGCAGACCCATGACGACCCCTGCACACACAAGTGTCTAACCATGTGTATGTAAGTGTCAAACTAAGGTCAACTTTCTGAACACTCAATGAAATCACCAAATCAGTGCATCCCTCACAGCCATAACCCATAACCTACCATAATTCCCACCATGGGATTGAAATACGATGTCTCTGGGTCACCATGGACCGCATAGGAATGACAGGAACCAAGGCAAACCAATCCTCACCCATGACCACCCTGCACAAACAAGTGTCTGACCATGTGTTTCTAATTGTCTAACTCAGGTCAACTTTTTGAACACTCAATTCAATCACCAAATCACTACCTCCCTAACCTCCATAACTCATAACCTTACATATGGACCCCTTACGATTGACACCGACCAAGGCAAATCAATAATTGAAAAATATTGTTACAAATTAACTCAAAAATTAACCACTAAAACCCAAACCTTAAACACAGGTCCAAAACCAAATACATGTTACAGACCCAAAAATACAGTTACAAATAGACACAAAAATTAACCCCTAAAACCCAAACCTTAAACAGAGTTCCAAAACAAATAGAGAGAAGTCACATTTGAAGAATGAAGACACTAGTTTCTCTTGGGAACGAACTTGTTGCGGCGGCTGTGAAGGGTTCAACAACTTACAACAGAGTGTCGTCGCGATTGCTATGTCCAACTGCGGTATAGATCTTCTTCCTGTGCGAGTTGAAGAACGAAGACACTGGTTTGTCTTGGCTGCGGTGGCTGTGAAGGGTTCAACAACTTACAACGGAGTGTCGCCGCGATTGCTATGTCCAACTATGGTATGGATCTTCTTCCTGTGCGAGTTGAAGAATGAAGGCACTGGTTTGTCTTGGCTGCGGCGGCTATGAAGGGTTCAGCAACAAACAACCCTAAATTTCAATTCCATTCCTTTAAGTCACGCTGGAACATTTGCAGCGTCATTGCCATGTCATGTCTTTTATCCATGTCAGCACCACATCACAGTTGTAAGGAGGTTGTAGTCCATGTGTGGTTGTGAACATATCACTACTCATTATATAATCACTTATTAATTGTGGTTGATTGTTTTTTCACGTTAATATGGGATAACTCGTAGACATTGGGATTAGAACTTAATGTGTATGTGGTGGGATATTATTTCCGATGTATTATATGAATTCTTTAGGTATAGGTTTAACCTACATTTTTATAAGTTTTTTATTTGAACGAGTTTTGATATAGTCATCTCACTATTTTATATATTTTCTTTTGCTTTTGAGTATAGTGCCTTAGTTGGAGTGTCCACTTATCTACGATTGTAAGTTATACTGATATCTTTGCATACTTATATTTTATACTAAAAAGTATTTTTTTTAAATTTGTAGATTTGAAACCCATATTAGTCTCTCTTTTTTCTCCTTTTTGTTATCTTTTATTTAACTATTTAATTTGAAAACATGATAATATATTGAATAGTTTTTTTTTTCTTCCTAATTTTTTAGATGCGGAATTTTGCCTTACAATTCCTAACCTAATTAAGATGTAGGGTGCCAACTTAATAGGAATCTTTCATCTTTCATACGTTTTTGCATATTTATTGAAGACAGAGTTACTCATAAACTGGAGGTTTTTTACTGTCAGTTTCACTCTCCTACGCACTCACTATAATGGTTCGTGTATGATACAAGATAATTTATTATAATTGTGAAAATGTGTAGAGTGAACTCTTGCTTAATTGTACGAGTTATGTTAAACGACAAGGATGATTAAATCAGGTTCTAAATACAGAAGTGTAGTTGACAAATGTTATTCGAGATGTTAGAAATGTAGTAGAAGCTTTGTTGAATTTCTAGTAGGTCTATGATTGCTAAATGTTTCTGTAAACAAAACAAGATATATCATGAAATATTTTATGTTAAAGGATTGAAATGGTATTAGGCCGTAGGCAGTGATGGATCCTAAAGGTAGGTTGCAACAAGTTCAGATTAGTAGTATCAACAACTTTGAATAAACCAGCAAGAACAGTCAATCTTTTCAAGAGGAGGAGGAGGAGGAAATCCATTCAACCATATATCATAAATATACTATTAAGATAGCGCAAATAACAACAATACTAATACTAATAATATACCCGGATGATGCAGCAACAGTGCATCATCTAATCACTTATAAGTACCATTAAACAAGTTTCTACTACTATTATTATTACAGAACTATAATTATTAGTATTCTTATAATAATACTATAATTATTCTTATAATAATAATACTCTTCTTCTTCCTGTCCTTCTTCCTTCCAAGCTATGGTCGCCTATCTATAAAGAGGAGTCCTGTTTTTACCTGCCAACATATCAGATGGGTAAAATTTAGATGTGCAAAGGAAAAATAAATAAATCCATCATGTTCAGAGAAGCACATATCCATCTGTAAACAAGGCAAGAATTTAGCTCCAAACCAAATGTTGACAACACGAGCCCATAGCATTGGTAACGCGTGTTGTGTTATTAATATTAATCAATACTGCATTAATTCATAGACTCCATCATCCAACAACATAATGAAACTAACCATACACATTCACACAAACCATCTGTGTGTGTCAGTATATACTACCATTTAATTTTGTTCTGGATAAATTATTTTTAACTGAATATTAGTACACAGAAAAAGTGAATTTTATTAATTAAATAACAAATTGTAAAAATATAAAAAGAATAACAAAATAAGAAAAAGTCTAATGGTCCACGACCGGAAAAAAACTTTGAAGGACTTTTATTTTTCAAAACCGCTTGATACAAATGACAAATGCTCTATTTATAGTACTCATGGAAACATTCTAGACTCCTAATTAACTTGAAGATTTCCAACTATCCTATTAATTGTAGACTTATTCCAACTGTTGTAAAAATAACAAACTAAAATCCCGGTGCCGTGATAAAATATCACTGTTTATCCGCAATAAATGCGCAAGTCCCCCAGGATACAACAGAAACTTCTCAGTTAAAAACTGAGGATCTCAGAACTAGCAAATTTGTTCTTTAGAGCAAAAATACCTAAGATATCTAAAGAAGAAATAGAGAAAGAAAAGAGAAAATAGGAAGAAGAGAAGATGAGGAGCTCTTGGTTTGGTGTGATTTTCGGAGTAAGGGAATCCTCTGTTTATAGAGGATGGGAAAGGAGGAGTGGGAGAGTGGTTTGCAACTGTGAAGAGAGAGAACCGAAATTGGAGGAAACGGTTTGCAAATTCAGCTGCTCCCAATGTTCAAAAAGATACCTCCTTGTTTAGAAATTGCTACAACGTACAAGAAAAGGGTGCCCAACAACCATGTCCAAGTTCTGCATCATCCGAAAATCTCTGCAAATCCAACAGGCTTGGAGCAATACGTTATTAGATATTTTCCTTTTAACGTTTTGCAATACCGCAACAATCCCCCACATATTGCAAAATGTTTAAAGAATAAGAAAGAAAAGAAATAAATCTTGGGTCTCATAAGATGTAATGCATCAGAGCTGGTATAGCAAGCTATATGAACTAGTTCTAGATCAATGAACTTAACACACAGTGTAGTTGGTGTAGCAAGCTATATGAACCAAGACACTTAGTATGTGTTAGAGGTTTATCAATCACAATATACCCCCACAATTCTTGTTGTTATCGCTGTGTTGCGCCTAATAGGCCATGCGCGTGCCCGGTATTCATGAGTGCTCTAGATATCTTGCCAAGATCTCATGCAAGCGGCCCCACTTGACACTTATATAGGTGATTTCATCAAGCATATGCTACAAATCATACACCACCCATAAGGGATATGAAAATCATTAAAACTTTGATATAAACTAAAATTCGTACTCCACATGAAATTTTAACGACAAAGTTTACCTTCTCAATGATGCAGTGTCTAGCACCTTCACACACCATTGGAACGAACAAATTGATTTTAAATCAATTTTGTGCTAGCAGAACTAACAAGTGACTTGTTCTTACCCATATGAACCTTATTCATGGGATCTCCAATCACAAAGGTTGGGTTTCCATCACTTGTTTGTTTGTAAGTGGCTTGAGTCCCATTCCCCTCGATGTTTCTAAAATCATGTTCCTCCCTACAGGTTTTGTCAGAGGATCGGCCAAATTCCGTTCTGACTTAACATAATCAATGGAAATTGTTCCCCTCTTTAGCAGCTACTTTACCAAATTATGTCTCAATTGTATATGTTTATTCTTTCCATTATAAGTTTTGTTTTTAGCTATAGCTATTGTCGATTGGCAATCACAATGTATTGACACAGATGGGGTTGGTTTCATTCCTAAAGGAATGTTTGCTAAGAAGTTTTTCTACCACTCAGCTTCACTACCAGCCATTTTAAGAGCAACAAACTCTGATTCCATTGTTGATCTAGCAATAATGGTTTGTCTGGCTGATCTCTATGTAACTGCACCACCACTAAGTGTAAATACATAACCACTAGTAAATTTTGTCTCATCTGAATCAGAAATCCCCAGTTAGCATCACTGTACCCTTCTAGCACAGCGGGAAATCCACTATATTCAATGGCATAATCCATTGTACCTCTTAAATATCTCATAAGTCTTGTAAGTGCATCTCAATATCTTGACTAGGACATTGAGTATATCTACTCAGTTTACTTACTGCATAAGCAATATCTAGTCTAAAAAAGCTCATTGAATGCAATAAGCTCTCAATTATCTGGGCATACTGAGATTGAGAAATAAATTCTCCTCTGTTTTTCATTAAGTTGGAGTTTGCATCATAAGGAGTGCTTACTGATTTAAAATCATAATAGCCAAACTTCCTAAGAAGTTTCTCAGTATACTGCACTATCTCCCTTCCTTATGACTTTAACTCCTATTATCACACTTGCTTCACCCATGTCTTTCATTTCAAACTTAGATTCAAGAAACAATTTAGTTTTAGAAACTATATCAATGCATGTACCAAAAATAAGCATGCCATCCACATATAAACATATAATGACACATTCACCATTTTCTAATTTAGTGTACACACATTTATCAACATCATTAGTAGAAAAACCATCACATAGTAAAACATTATCAAGTTTTTCATGCCATTGTT
>Ga0209489_107351_pt1 | contig 16522 bp, 6 predicted proteins | sample SiratrowhiteBW_FD_187527 | JGI IMG/M metagenome (GOLD analysis project Ga0209489, IMG submission 187527) | Root nodule microbial communities of legume samples collected from California, USA - Siratro white BW (SPAdes) (version 2) | ecosystem: Host-associated > Plants > Roots > Nodule | place: USA... | reverse complement strand
TATATATATATATATATGTAATATAAATCACTTTAGATAAGCATTGATAGCACACGTAGACTTTTTTTCTTTCTTAGATTTTCTATGTTTTACTTTCTTAATTTTGTTCCAAATTCTTGATGTTTTATTGTGGTCAAGTTTTATTGAACAGATTGTTAGATATACTCCTTATTTAAATACAGTAACTATGATATTTTTTATATTATAATATGGATTATAATTAAAATTTAAAAATAGTAAATAAAGGTATTTTAGATTATTAGTAATATTAAATATTGTACCATAATCTTAAACATCACAAGTTTAAAAAAGGAAAGGCTATTACTATGGTTATGGTGAGTCACATCATAAGCCAAGGGATAAGAAAGATAATATGATCATCTTCAATCCCCCCTCTCTCTCTCTGTAGTCTAGGGCTGAGCTTATCAGATTATCTGAAATCTGACCTAAATTCTCTGTGAAGAGTTTTGGCAGAGATGGAGATACCCTTTTTAGTTCTCTCTCTTCCTAAAATTAATATTGGTGGTATCACCAAGGTTGCAGATATGAGATAGTGATGAAGAGACGAAGCACAAATACAATTTTTTTCACAAATGACAAAAAAAAATTATTCTCATAGATACTTATTTTCCTTTAATTTAGATGGCACGACAGAAAGTGTTTAAGAAAAAAAGAAAAACACGGAAAGCTCGTATATCTATAAATAAAATATTATTTAATATAAAAATTAAGAAAAAATAATAATTTCTTTTTTCTTGAATGATCTGCAAAAATTTAAAAAAAAATGAAAAAATATAATAAAATAATAATAAAACAAAGATATTAATAATAAAATAATGATAATAATAATAATAAAATATTTTTAAAATATATATTAATGATATTTATATATAAAAAATAAAATCATAAATAATAATTATAATAATAAAACCAAGATTAGAATAATAATTAAAATAAATTTATAAAAAATAATAATTAATTTTTGTTTTAAAGTAATTGATAATATTATAATTATATCAGTTATAAAATAATAATTTATTAATTTTACTTAAACAAATTAATTATATTTAATTTTCAATTAATTTAAATTATAATTTTATCTATTAAAAAATTATTTTATTAATTACATACATCATATCACTCACAAATTTTTATAAATTTTTCACTCAAATTTTATCATTTTTTCTTTAATCTAAATAAACAAACTTTCTACACACTTTTTTCTCAAATAATTTCAAATTCACTCTCTCAAATTCACACATCAATTCAAACAGACATTAAGAATACTTCAAAATAATACATTTACACTATTCAATAAATTTATATAATTATTTTGTATTTATTATTTTTAAAAATTTAAATATTTATTTTCTAATTTCTATCTTGCTCTTAAAAATATGTTTTGAACTGGTTGTTTGGGCATGAAACGATCATCTACTTTTCTTTCTAAATTAACAAAATAGTCTAATAATATATTAGAATTTGATTGCTAAAACCTGAATTCTGGCCTTTCCTTTTAAAAAATAGAAAAAAAATAAAAAAAAAGTTCAATAAATTTTATATAGAGTCTGAAAATAATTTATAAAATACTAATTAAATGCAATATTAATGTCCATTTCAAAATTCCAACAAGAAGATTGTTTATGAATCATTTCCATTGGAAATTTATTCAGGTAGTTTACCTGTTCCAATTTTGAATCAGTCAACAACTTTTTTTAAAATCTTATTTCTTAAAAATATTTGAATAAAATTAAACTGATTGTGCATATAAAAGATTTATGCCATATAACATTTTCTTTTTACTTAAACAGATTTTTGTTGTTATAAAGATTCTAAAAAAAATCGATATACAATGTATTATTATCCATTTCCTGTCTTATGTATTTTAAATTTAAGTTATTAATAAATAATTAGTTATTTGTCAATAATTATAGTTTATATATCAGTTTCAATTATTTCATGACCTTAAATAAAAATTACAAAATTTAATTTTATTATAAATAATTATAATTTCAAATAATAAAATTATATTATTAATATCAATTATAAAAGTATTTTTATAACAAAATAAAATAAGCTTTAATATTTTTAGTGAATATTTAACATAAATTTTATTACATTATTATAATAATTTTTTCATTAAATTTTAATTATTACAACATTTATCATTAATTTATATTAAATTTTAAAGTTTATTAACTAATTTAAACAATATTTTAATTATTTATATGATTGACTAACCTTTTTCAGTTTTCCAAAATTCTCTGTTAATAATTAATATTTTATAAATTATTTTCATACTTTAAATAAATTTATTAAATAGTATTAAATACATCATAATACTATTTGTTATGCTTTTAATAAGAGGAGGAATGAGACTGAATAAGTGAAATATTTGTATTGAGGATAAGTCGAAAAGGTGAAGATATTTGTATTCAGCAAAATTTTAATAAAACTTGATATTGATTAAAATTTAAAAATAATTATTTGTAAATTAATTAATTTTTTAAATTAAAGATATATCTGAGTATTCTTAGGTGCAGTCGGAACTCGTATGGTGGATTAAAGTCAACACATGAGATTATTAGATTTTTTTTTAATCGTTTCTTGATCTCTTAAAAAGAAGTTAAGAAAATGGATGAACTTTTGAGATCATATAATTCAAAACTTCTCACATTTATAGGAAATGAAATGAGTGTCCTTATAGATTTGATGATTTTAGGGTCTGACAACAAATATGATTTGATTTGAAGTGATTTAGTAATTTACTTCTGATTATTAGCTTAATTTTTTTTTCTTATAATAAATTTAAACTTTTTTGTTTAATTTAGTATAATCTTTTTATCGTGAGTTTGTTTTATTTTATTTTTTATTCTTTTTATAATATATTTCATGTTAACAGATGATAAATAAACTCTAAAATGTCAACATAAGATGTCAAAGATATAATGATATTTAACACAAATTTAAAAAATTATTAAAATATTTTAAGATCATTTTAAATCCGCAATAAAATATAACACTTACCCTTTTGACTAATGCATGTTCTTATTGTTTATAAAATATAATTAATTTTTAACAACAAAAATACGTAATATAGTCCTTAAACTGATGCGTGCATAATTATACATCATTCATGGATATTGAAGTAGAATTTCATAAAATCTTTAGGTGAATTACATAGGCATGCAGTTTCATTAAAACTTGTGCATATCACTGTTTCATTTGGTTTATTCCTTCTTAGCATTCAGTGACATTAATGCTGAGAGAATAGAAAAGAGGTTAGCATGCATGAAGTTGGAGAAAAGGCCAAAGAGTGAGCCAAGAAAGAAAACTTGAAAGGAACCTCTTGCGTGGTCTGGAGTTCGTTTGAGGGATAAATGGGAGAAGTGTGTATCTTGCGGTGCTCTTTCTGTGAACAGAAACGGAGTGTTGAAGGGTGTAGTTGCAGTGTGTGTCAGGAACAGAGCAGAACAGAGCAGAACAGAGCTGAACAGAGCTGAACCCAGAGAGGAACAGAGTAGAACATAGACTAGGTGTGCCCAAATTGGACTGCGTCATTACACTCCTTCCTATATCCAATTTTTTTCTTTTTCTTCAATGTCTGCTTTTGATCAACTCAACTCACCAACCTTTCATTTCGAAGTATCACTCTTCTGTTTACTTAAAATATATATATATATATATATATATAAAATGTATACAACTCTTCTTCTGTATTCTTTTAAGATTTCATTATTCTTTTAAAAAATATTTGTTATTATTGTTAATTCTTTTTATAAAATTGACTTCTCCAGCACTAATTTAAAAAATCTAAGATTTTTTATATTCTTTAATTAAATTTAGTAAATAATTGATTTAAAATTGATTTGACTATAAACTCATTTGAAAATAGGAAAGTAATCAAAAACTCCGGTAAACACATAAAGTAAATTTATTTTTATCATTTTTTTCTTAAGAAATTAAAATCAACTAACATATTTTATTTTTTATTTTCAGTATATGGAGTTTTATTTTATTTAGATTTGTATATGAAGTTTAAAATATAAGAAGATATAGATTTATGTTCTATATCTTAGAGTTATAATATTATATTTTTTAATATCATTTTAAGGTTTAATTATTAAAATAATATTATTAATAATAGTATTAATAAATGGCTTTGGTTTAAAGTTTATGATTTAAAATTTAAGAATAAAGTGATTTAAAAAATGACCTCTTATAATTTAAAAATTTCTTTTTAAAAGTGTCACTCAAATAGGTGAAAATAATGTAGTAATAATTCATTATAATAAAACAGTAAAATTTAAGATAATTTGATCAATATAAACAAAAAAGATCATTTATTGATCAAAAAGTTTATTAAGAATTTATGAACAAACAACTAATACATGAAATAACAATGAAAATAGTTAGAGTATTATTAACAAAAATTAAGTTAGCGACGAATTTCTGAAAAAATATTTTAATTCAAGTTACTTTTTAAAGTCAATTCATCTTTGTATAATTATGGATTATAAACTTGCTCTCATGACTAAGTAATGAATGTTTAACTATGTTCTAGTATGATTTAGTGATGAGTTATTATTTTTTCTTATTTACTTGTCTTTATGTCCTTATTTTAATTAGTGATTTGTGCTTAACTTACCTATTATTTCTTCAGTTTCATTGTTTGACTTCATTTACCAGAAATTCGTAATTTTTAATTAATTCGGATTTCCTGACTTAATCTTATTATTGTTTTTAGGTGACTTTATTATTTCACTGAGCTTGGAATTAATTTCTGAAATTGAAGAGAGTTGTCATGTCTTTTGCCACATCACCACTGCCTCCATGTCATGTTCTTCCTTTTCGTTTATCTCTTTTTGATTGGGTCAGACTTGTAAAGGGACTTAGGTTGCCCTAGATTGTTATTTTTACGTTTTTGAACCTTTTCTGTTTCGTTTTTTTGGTGCCTTAAATACAGTTCAAGTTTTCTTCATTTTTCCATTCTCGTTTCTTCTTCATCTTGTTTATTCTCTTTTATGGAAGACTAATTCGTTTTGATTATCTTCTTTGTTGAGATTGCGGAAAAGGTTTGAGGTTCTTTGCTTAATCATCTCGCCTCTTAACTCTCGTCTATTTCATTTTTTTACCTACTGTTTTCACTGGACCGTTCATGCTTAATGACGAGAAATATGATCTGTTGGGTTGCGATGAATGAGTTGTGTGAACACTTGCTTGCATAATTAAACTCGCTTTAATTTTCGCTTAGTCAATTAGTTAAGGTTGAAATGAGGGTTGAGCGTCAATACGAATTTTCGCAACCAATAATAACTGGACTACAATTGAAAGTAAGGGGATAATCTGTTTTTAATCATTGGTTTAAGTTTCGTAGTTAAATACTGTTTTGTTAAAATCTATCTACCCCCCTTTTCAATGTGTTTTCATCATTTGGCAGAGAATTAGGTCCTTGGGAGACGAGGTAGGAGTCACTTCCTAGTATTACACTTTACTGAGATTATTTGACCGCATACGGCTTCGATCATTTAGTCTTAAAACTTTGATTTGTTTTTACTTTTAGAATTTTATATCAAACAATATAAATCTAAAAATCTCCTCCATTGAATACAAACTTAATTCATAAAGATTATATAAGTGTGAAAAAGTTAACATATAAGAGTGGAACAAACTTAATTCATAAAGATTATATAAGTGTGAAAGTTAACATATAAGAGTGGAACAAGAATGAGCAAAAAATAAAGTAAAAATAAAATAATACAAAAAATAATATAAAATAAAAATTCTTGAAAGTTTGTCACTAGATACAAATTTAATCTATAAGATTATATAAGTGTGAAAATTTGTTTCTAAGAGAAGACCACGAAGATATAAACGAAATAAGACAAGAAGCGAATCCTGGACAAATAAGAACTAATATGAATTAACATAAAGGAGATACATGGTAAAAAAATAGAAGAGAGAAACTTATGAATTGATGAAGAAATTCATGTCACTTAAAGTTGGTTTAAAATATGTGTTGAGTTGAGTCTGTCACCTGAGTTTATGAAACAAGATAAGACTCAAATAAATTTTTTTTTTTGACAAAGACACTCTACAAATGTTTTAAAATTCAACCCTCATTCGTTATCATCAAAAGTTATTTACAATAAAATAAAATAAGTGGTTATTTATAGCTAATTTGTCAGCCAACTAAAACTAGATGAAATTCAAAATATTTCTAAATTGAGATACAAATCTAACCTAGTAGTCTAGTGTGATTGAACATTATAAAGTTCTTGAATTTTAAAATTCAAATAAAAAAAATAAAATAAAGTTTTCTATTGATATAAAATTGAGAACATGCTTCTTATACTTGATCATGTTTTTCATGTCGTCTTCATATGTATCTTACTTTTAATTTGACATTATTTTACCTTCTTACATGTGTTTAGTTGAAAATTATAGACTTCAAGTTATTTTGTACTTCTTTCTATCCTATTATTCACAAGTCAAACGAAAATTACTAATTATATATATATATATATATATATATATATTATAATAAAATAAATTCTTAACTTGTAAAATTTACAATTTCTATTATTCTGTTTTACAAATATTTATATATTTAATATTGTTTAAGATCCCTCCCTTATTTATGTGCTCATAAGTTAACATCAAAACAAATTAAGTATCTGCTAATAGACTATTTGACTAAAAAATTGATTTAACTAAAGAAAAAAACGTTTATTCACATGGCTTCAAATATTAATTGCATCACGATTAATGGATAGTAGATGAATACCTAAATAAAGGTTGAAGAAGAGAAATTGTTAATAAAGGTTGAAGAAGAGAAATTTTTCATGTGAAGAACTTATACATGGGTTAATCGATCTCATGGGTTAATGGATCCTAAAGGATGGAAAGTGAAAGAGAATAATTATTTCTTAAAAATTCTATCAAACAATTAAAGTAAAAAACGAAGAAAAGAGATAAAAAATAAAGAAAACTTCATAATAAAAATTGATAAATCGCTAAATATTCTTCCACTTGAAAGATAAAAATAAAAAATTCTTTATAATAACCTAGAGAAAATATTTCTCACAAAGCATAAGTTTATCAAAATATAGAATTTAAAATTTATTTTTCCTTATAATATAAAACTTATTTATAATATAAAACTTAAAATTTTTAGGTTCCTCCTTATAATTAATCCATCAAATACTATAAGCGTTAATTATTTTAATTACAAAAGACATATAAACAAGTACAAAAAAATCTAGTAGTACATAATCTTCAAACTTCCTTTTTGATAATTTATTATGCCTTATTTATACATGTATGAAATCATACTCTCTAATCCAAAATTTAGCCTGAGTATTCTACTATTGAAATCTTCTTTACATAAAAAGGCTTTACTTCCTGCATCTCCATTATTACTAACTACACCCCATACTAACAAAAAGGATTAAAATATCCTCTTTCACTGCATCAAACTATTGTTGTCTTTATTACTGCTCCTACCAACGTCAGTGCATCATCGTGCTGCACCTCTATTCTTCGCTCTTTGAGAGAAAAATAAAAAAAAGGAAAAAGAGATAACTCGTTTAGATAAAAAAAACTTATTTTAAAAAGAAGTTCATTTTAGAAAGATCATTCAAAGAAGTTATCATTTAAATTTTGAAAAATTTGTTCTAGAAATTTTGTTCTAAAAAACTCATTTCAAAAGGTGTTATATACGTTTCGAAAATCTTGTTTCGAAAAACACAATTCAAAAAACTTGTTTTGGAGGGTATTTTTTTACGTTCTAGGAAGTTTATTCCATAAATTCTGTTACAAAAACTCACTCCAAAATATATTTTGTGTTCTAGAAATTCTGTGCTGAAAATTCTATTCTAAAAGTTCTATTCCCGAAATTATGTTCAGAAATTTTTTGAAAAGCTATTTCAAAAGCTTTCCAGAACAGGTAAGCTGGAAGTCACTTTTACAAAGTATATAATATCACTTTAAAATTATGGGGTGCAATTAGAAATTATAGGGGTGCAATAAGAAAAAACCTCTCAAGATTCCCCTGCCAAGCTCCGAGATAGAATGGTAAGAATAGCTGTCAATCATCCTGATTTTTTAAGACAAATTCAAACAACTAGCTATGCCAATCCTTAACCTTTGTATTGCAAAGCAACTTCAACTTCATTCTGAAATCATCTAACTTCAAAGATTTATGACCTTTAGCTAAAATTATATTTCAATGAAATCTCGATACTCATCCTCTAGAATACAGTAATTGCAATGAAATCACCTTTCTTACATGGTGAAGCAGAGGGACAAATTATATAATTAGATAAAGCTGGCAAAAGATTTTGGTGACTTTTTCATGCTACATAGAACACGTGTGGAGGGAATCATGCATTCCCATAACACTTTCCTCCCTCTCTAGAAACATTTTGTTGATCTCAAAGACGAAGATGAATCTTGAAATACTTTAGGTTGATTTTTTTTATATGAAGAGTTAACATTGTTGCTTATTATTTATTTTATTATTGAATTGGTTTTTTGTAAGCAATTTGGTTAGAACAAGAGTAAATCAGACATAAATTGAGAAAGTGGAAGATAGACACGTGGTTATTAATCTATTATAGCAAAAAAGGAGAAAAAATGTTAGATGCAAAATAACTAATTTTAAGTTGAGCGGGTATGATTGGTCTAGTAAGTAGTATTAAAGTTTTTGTTAGAAAAGAAAGAAGACACGAAAGGATTGATTCAGATCCCCTCTTCTTGGGTAGAATTATTCTTTAGAATAGCTTATCATTTCCTTGTTTGTTTTCTCTTTTCCTTATAATTGCTCTGCTGATTCTAGTATAAGTCATTGTAAGAAAGAAACTGATATGACAGTAATAATACAAAATATTTGGTTCATTAATAGTTTCTATAATTTTTCTTCTTTATTGTGTTCATTATATTGATGCTTTCATTATCTTCATGGTGGAAAATATACAAATGAAGGAACTCTCATATAACGTAAAGAAGTTGTTAAAACTTATGAAATTACATGATAAGCAATGTGCCTCTCTCGTCTTAAAATGATAGAATCAACTTTGGATCAATTTCTGAAGAAAACACTAAAGGAGATTCTAGTTCTATGACATGACCTCCTCCTCCACTGTTTCAGGTCCAAAATGTTAAAATGGATTTTCCTAGATTCGATGGTTCTGATGTCTTTCAATGGATCTTTAAGACCGAACAATTTTTTAACTATTATAAAATCCCTGATGATCAACGTCTAATCATAGCTGCGGTCCATTTAGATAAAAAAGTAGTCCCATTGTATCAAATGTTGACTCGCAAAAATTCATTCCATTCTTGGATAGTATTTACGAAATAAAATTCAAGCCATCACCATATGAGTGTCCATGGTCAAAGTTGTTTAACCTAACTCAAATTGCTTCTGTGCATGAATATTATGTTCAGTTTACAGCTCTAGCAAATTGTATCTAAGGTATTACGAGTGAAACATTGTTGAATTGCTTTATTGGAGGACTGAAACCTGATATTAGATATGATGTAACTGCTTGCTCAAACCCCAAGGACTCTCATAGATATATTCCTCTGACCAAGTTGTATAAAGAAAAATACTTAACTAAACCCAATCTTATATCTCGAATTTCAACCAAGCCACAAACACTTTCCCCATCATAACCTAATCCCTTAAATCATCTAGCTTGCCTCTATACTTTCAGCCCTGACCTCACATCTCACCTCCAATATTCTAAAACCAGCACATATAAAAATAGATTTTTCCAGCTAAAATATAGTTAAGAAGAGAAATTTTTTTTTGTTATACTTGTAATGACAACAAGTTTACTCTCGCACAAATGTCTCAATTAACAATATTTGATTCTGCATATGAAAGAAGATGATTCCAATGAATTACAACCAAAATCCTAATTACTATCAATCCTGATGATAGTAATGACCATATTGTAATCCTGATTACTATCAATCCTGATGATAGTAATGACCATACTATTAAACAGAATTTATTAGATCACTAGATCACTATTTATCTCATTATGCTCTCAGATCCTTTCAAATTGACACCATAAAATTCTAAGATTCTATAAATGGAATGCAGGTTCAAATCTGATCAGATAGTTTCATATAGTGGTAGTTCAGATAATTTTTTAAAACCAAAGGCTAGCACATTGTTTTAGCCGTTGCACCTATTCCCAGCTTGTCAATTTATTTAACCACGATTGATCTTTTTAGCCGTTGCACCTATTCCCAGCTTGTCGATTTATTTAACCACGATTGATCTGTAATTATAATATGTCTAAAGTATTATTTACTTCTCAAATATATAAATGCTCCTTTTGTATGGCTTACGTATTTAATTTAAATCAAAACTAAATAATATTAAGGTAAAAAGAATAAGTTTTCATCCTTTTAGTTATGATATAAAGATTAGATTCTTGCTGTTTTTTTTTTTTTTAAAGTTTAATGATTGCATTTAATTATAAATATAATTAAAATAATTTTACATGGTCAATTTATCACAAATCATCATTAATATAACTTTCAAGATAATTATAATTACTATAAAAGCAAGAAATTTCCGTATAAAGTTGTAGGTGGTTTATAATCACAATGTAAACTGTTTTACAATATCTCTTAATTGCCTTTTTGTTTGTTAATATAGTTCCCTTCTCATTGAAGAGAATACCTCTTTCCAGAACTTCTCTTTTTCAGTTCCAAATTTTGGAAGCGGCATTGTAAGACTAATATTCTCTGAAATAGAATTAAAATAGTTCGCATGTATAAACTCTACAATTACCAGCACCAACACCTGTCCTTTAAAAATATTGTTTTTGCATCTTCAGAGGTTGAAGATCCTCTTTAAAATGTAATCATATTGAAATCTTAAAACAAGTATCGAAAATGAAATCGTCTCCTTTGGCAAGAAACTGTACATTTTGTTTCACATAAAATATCCATTTATGCCAATAACCAAGAACAGTTTTTTCTTTTGCTCTCTTAGAAGTACAAAATGCCCATTTGAGGCAACAAAAAGGATCATGGAACTTGCATACTAAAGTTGTAATATGAAGTTATCATGTTACCCTATAGCCACAAAATGAAACAAAAAGATGCTAAAGCCTGAAACTAAAGGATTTTGCCATTTAAAGGAACAAGTGTTAAAAGTGGTGTGGTGTGGTGTAGCATCATGAGATTCCTTAAACAGAAGAGTGTTCTCCTATACGTGAATCAAGGTGATTGTGGGTTAAAACTTCCCTGGCACGTGAACTTCTATGCTGAAGTCGTTGGTTGAGTGTCTCAGAGATGTGGTTGAAAAATTCAGCGTCCCATCTCTGAATCAATAAGGGATCTTCTGCATAGCATATGTATATGGATGTAACAGCACTTTCCACCACAACCATAGCTATTCCAACCTGAAAATACATGCATTTCATACCAATATGCACAATATAAGTATATGTCAAAGCTTCACAATTTTCTATTATAAGTAAATTGATGATTTCATAATGGTGTACAAAATTGGAGGACTAAAGGAGGAGGGATTTGAATCCCTGAAGTTCAATCTTTGCAAGGATTGTTGCAAAGATTACAACTTGTTTACTACAAAAAAATTATTTGGTGCTCCTAGCAGGGGCCTAGCTCCACCAGGCCAACTTTTGATGACAGAAATTTCAATAACAGCATGCATAAAAGCTTCAAACAAACTTACCAATACCATCCCCATGAGCATAGATGTAGACCCAATCATAAAAGCCCTGTCATTCCATTTAATCCAGGCCCAAACACCAGAGCAAGTTCCAGTTATGAGCCCCCCAACAATGGTCCCCATAAGCAACACAGCACCTGAACAATCATAGGCCACAATTGCTTCAACTCCAGTTGACTGGAATAACTCCCATGCATCTCTAGCAGAACGGTTAAAGCTTTTACCATAAACAGCAATCTGCAGGGTACATGAGCATAAACCATGTTAGTCTAAGTTTTCCAAGAAACATACTGCTAACAATAATCACCAAAACCTCAATCAAAAGTTGCCTTTTAGTTCACATTTCAAGTTCAAGACATTTGCGGTCTTTAGCAAACTAGCTTGGTCAAAAGTATACCCATCAAACTTGTGGAAATAAGTTAGAATGAGTTTTTTTTTATGAGTTTTATGAAGAAGCTTATCATAACATAACAAGCAAAAACTATAAACTATTTTTATAGGTATCTCTGGAAGGTTTCTAACTGCCTTAAATATCAAGTAAACTACTGTCCTTGTATTTTCACTTCTAGCCTCAATATAGTAAACTACTCTTTCAGAATCCCAGTTCTCCCAGATGACACAAAATACATCATACATGGTGAATGATTGCTGATATAGACAAAGAAGTCAACCTGAACATATGCATACTTGTTAAAGAATCGGACAAGAGTCTCCACAAGATGGAAGAGGAAATCAACACAGCAAAGCAAACACTCATTGTTCCCAATCTTTGACCGGATTCCTCTTATCTGAAAGGCATCAAAATTTTGATGAATGAAAAGGATTAAATGAGTGGCCTTTGTACATATAGAGAAGATGAATTTAAGATAATTCACAGAAAAAAAGTAAATGATAGCTAATACCTCCCATCGCAGTGTCCTAATTGCAGCTGTGAATAATGACCCATAGCAAATGCTGCCAAAAGATGTTGTTAAAGCATACTGTAAAGATTTCATTAAGGAGTTAGCAGGAATTGGCGCAGCCTCTCTACCACCATGGATAGTAACACGAACCACTGTCCCAGACACTATGACATGCACAGTGTTGCACACCACAGCTCCTGTCCAAAATAAGCTTACAGAGAGGACCTGCATTCACGAATTATCGTAGTAATTTCAGTTTAATCAGATTATATAATCTGTTGCCACAAAATAACCATTCCTATCAAGTGTGAATAGAATGAAGAACAAAACTTGCCAGCTCACCCCAAGAAGCCACCAGCGTCCACCATCACCTATGCTTGAAGCCACAACACCAGCTGCTCCAAATGACCATAAAGCCATCCATAAAAGCACAACAAGCATAAATGCATATGCCACTCTCATAACTTCAGGAAGATTCCATACCATCTTGACAGCTTTTTGCAGAACCAACATTGTAAATGGTAGTCTGGAGAAGAGAGAAGCATGAAGAGACAAGCCACCCAAAATCATCTTAACAAATTAATTATAGAGAAGTCTATTGTTAAAATTACAACATATAAACTCCCAGAGCTTTTAAAATAATAAGTAAAATGTCTAGTGAAGAGCATGAAGAAATTACCCTATAACAAGAAGTAAAATGGTAACAAATAAAATGACAGACCTTCAATAAACTGGTGAGAGTTTATGTAATATAAAAAGCAACATTAAAAAGCCTATCAGTGACATATATGTGCTTTAACCAAATTCTCTTAATAGAAGAGTAATTCAACATTTCAACTTCACAATAAAGTAAATAACACTCCACAACAATAAATTATGAAAAGACATTAGTACTAGGCAGGATTAAACTACAAAAATGACCAAATCATATATTAATTGAGAAGAACATAACTTACTAAAGTGAAAACACTTTACAAAGGAGTGAATGATAGCAAAAATTACAATGGAATTCAAACTCATTGACTCTCTTTTGACTCCAAAGTGTATGAAAGTTTAAGTAAGCTCACCCGCAAAAGAGTTTGATATCGAGTTAACTACTTTTATCTAGAATCATAAATTTGTAAGAGTCTAACAATTAAATCAAGGGTTTGACAACCATGTTAACATCCACTAAAGCGCCACCTTCAAATGCCAAGCTAGATGACCAACAACATTGCAATAACTAGATAAGGTTTTAAAGAAAAGTCACTAACAATTGCAGTCACAAGGTCAAGGTTCCACATTTTTCCACAATATCAAAGATTGAGGAAAAACAGCAACAGTGATCCCAATTTAAAGCCTTTAGATAAATATCAATTCAAACAGAAAACATGTCCAAAGGCCACTTTCATGAATACCATACCTGTCTATGACAGAAATCACATACAAGAACTGCAAGGTTGCCCCAATAGCAAATGCAACACCCCAGAAAAACTGCTCAGCCCAGAAACACAAAACACTGATCACTGCAAGGTAAGTGGTGAGGATGTGCACAGACACCTTCATCATCTGGATGGCGCGTGAGCCTAACAGCAGCAACCAACTCCATCCAAGGGCAGTTCCAATGCCTCCTGCCACCCCGTAAAGCGGCCAGTAATCCTCCGTCAAACCAGCCTCATTCTCCATGAACCGGTAGGTGTACTTATCAATGTCAAGCCTGTTCTTATGCTTGAACCTGTTGAGGCCCAAAACCCCCAGAACCAAACCCAAACCAACCAAATGGATAACAAACATCCCTAACCAGAACACGTCGTGCCAGCGCCGCGGATGCTCCATTTCTTGCCACCAAATCACTATGTCGCCACTTCTATGTAGCCCCACAATGCATTTTCTCCAAACAAAAGCTATAAATGTTTCACCTCTAACTACTCATCACAAAAGAAAAAAAAAAAAAAAAAAAAAAAAAAATTTTAAAATTAAAAAAAAAAAAAAAAAATGAAGGAAAAAATAATGGATTGATGATGCTGTAAAAAGTTTGTTAGGGTATGGAAATATCATCACCCACTTTTTTAACCTAATAATTGAATTTAAAGTTTCAATCAATCAGTTTAATAAACATGACACAGAAATTTGATGCTAGTAAGTGGCTATTGTTTGGTTATATATATGCAAGTACACAAATTATATCATTGATGAATAAGCCTAACTTGTGACAGAACTATAAGCTTCTTGATTTATAAAAGTTAAATAAAACTTTGTATTTTTTACCTATAAACAAAGCTATTGGACATTCACCCTAAATAATAGCTATTGTAGATATGAAAAGTAAGATAGAAAGAGATAATTGGCATATATTGAGAAAGAAAAACAAGGCTAATTAACATCCCAAGGGAGTGCCCAAAAGGGTCCCAAGATGGTGTGACCATTAAACAACGAACAGATCATGTTAGTTTGGTGGATCATTATTCAATATAGTGAAGTATTGATTCCATCTTGTCCCTATGTCACATGAGAAAAATAGGTAACACATTGAAGAAATGAATAAATTATAAAAAATAATTAAAAGATAATCCTTATTTTTAGAAATTCATTATAGAGTTAAATCAAATATGAATCTAAAATTGAAGATAATATCAAAATTTATCTTAATAATAACAGTTGAATTTATTAGATCATTTGAATTTCACGTACATTTAAGATTCAATTTATTATATAAACCCTAAACACAAAACTTTGTTTCCTTTTCGTCCTTGTTTGGTGGGGCGCACAACACATTGAATTCACTATGCGTGGTTATCTTTCATTTCATAACATGATTCCAATAATTGAATGATGCATGATCATTCCTCTTTTTATAATATTTTTAGAAGAGCTAGAAGAGAAAATTTTCAATGTTTAATATATGATCACTTGCATACGTAACTTTCAAATTCTGAGATTTTTTTAATATTCTTGATCATAAAGTGGATATCAATAATAGCTATCACGTGTCCTAAGAATTATTGATAATATTAAAATTAGCACCAGTTTCATGCAATCAATTTGACTTGAATTAAAATAATAAGGAAAAGAATATGAAATTATGTTAGACTAAACTTCAATAATGATTGCTATTTATATTTCAAAATATGAATGACAGGCCAGCATGATCTAAAACCTCACAGTTCCACATGCTTTCATCTCTTGTTTTTCAATATTGGCTCAAATTAAACAACAATATTTATTTCTACCTTTTTTTGTGTTTGTCAACAAGATGTGTAATCAATTAAACAACTGGGATTTAAAAGTGCTTTTGTGTTCGATACCTTTTAATCTCTAAGACATATATTTAGGCAAATAACTGGACCCAAAAGTGCTTATGATCAACTTCTTGCGTGTCGAGGATTATGTGTATAGTGGAAAGTACATGTATTGACCTATAAAAGAAAAAATAAAAGAAAAATGTGCCAAACTCTTAACATTCAAGTTTTGATGAATTTGCAACTTAATAGGTATAGAGTGAAATTGAAGTTTAACAAATTTTTTTATTCATTATCATATCATTAAAGGATTTAATTTTACTCAAATTCCTAAACCAATCCAAAAACAAGCTTAATATTAGTATTATAAAGTGAAATTAAGTAGTGTTATCTAAAAGATCTAAGTATATGTTTATTTTATTTTTGTTGGAAGAACAAGAGGAGCAGAAGATGATCCAAATTGGTAGTTATTTAAAAAAAAATAACAAATTGGTATTCAGTTGCATAAAAAATAATCTCTTTTTTTTAAAATACTAAATTAAATTATTATTTTAATTTAATTTTCAAAAACTAAATTATTCATAAATAAAATAAACGAGCTATGAGATTGAAATATATATATATATATATATATATATATATATATATATATATTATAATAAAATAAATTCTTAACTTGT
>Ga0209489_107348_pt1 | contig 16535 bp, 10 predicted proteins | sample SiratrowhiteBW_FD_187527 | JGI IMG/M metagenome (GOLD analysis project Ga0209489, IMG submission 187527) | Root nodule microbial communities of legume samples collected from California, USA - Siratro white BW (SPAdes) (version 2) | ecosystem: Host-associated > Plants > Roots > Nodule | place... | reverse complement strand
TACGGTAATTTAAGTAGCAAACATAGTTCGTGGCCTGTTTTGGTAATTATTTATAATTTGCCGTATTGGTTGTGCATGAAGAGAAAATATATGATGTTGTCTATGATGATATCAGGACCAAGGCAATCGGGAAATGACATAGATGTTTATTTACATCCTTTGATAGAGGACTTGAAATTGTTATGGAATGATGGCGTTGGGATTTTTGATGCATATGAAAAGGTCAATTTCAATTTAAGAGCATTGTTATTTTGCACAATTAATGATTTTCCAGCATATGAAAATTTGAGTGGTTATAGTGTCAAAGGACATCGTGCTTGTCCAATATGTGAAGAGAACACAAGTTACCATCAGCTAAAATATGGGAGAAAGACATGTTACATTGGCCATCGTAAATTCTTGAAACGTAATCACCCTTATCGGAGGTTGAAAGAAGCTTTTAATGGTTGTCAGGAAGATGGAACTGCACCTCCACCCTTAACTGGTGACGAAGTGTATAACCGAGTGAACAAGGCCGAAGTCATTTATGGAAGACATATGGAAGAAGAAATCCATATTCTTTGAACTTCCATATTGGTCGAAGTTAGATGTTAGACATTGTATAGATGTCATACATGTGTTAAAGAATGTTTGTGATAGTATAATTGGGACATTGCTAAATATTAAAGGGAAGACAAAGGATGGAATTAATGCTCGTAACGACCTAGTCGAGATGGGTGTTCGGTTTGAGTTACAGCCCCAACCTCATAGTAAACGAACGTACTTACCACCAGCATGTCATACTTTGTCAAAATCTGAAAAGATCAGTTTTTGTGGGTGTTTGCGAGGAGTTAAAGTACCACAAGGATACTCTTCAAATTTCAAAAGTCTCGTCTCAATGGAAGAGTTGAAACTAATTGGCTTAAAATCTCATGATTGTCATATTCTGATGCAAGACCTTATCCTAGTGGCTATTCGTGGAATTTTAACAAAAAGTGTTAGACAGGTCATCACTCGTCTTTGCCTATTCTTCAATGCTATTTGTAGGAAAGTAATTGATCCTACTAGGATGGATGAGTTAGAAAATGAAGCTATCATTATCTTGTGTCAACTAGAGATGTATTTTCCTCCTTCATCTTTTGATATCATGGTTCATTTAATTGTTCATCTGGTGAGAGAAATTAGAATATGTGGTCCTGTGTTTTTACGATGGATGTACCCAATTGAGAGATGCATGAAGATATTCAAAGGGTATGTGAAGAATCCATATCGACCAGAAGCATCTATTGTTGAGAGATATATTGCAGAGGAAGCAATTGAGTTCTGTACCACGTATATGTCAGAAGTAGAAGCTATACGCATACTGAGATCGAGGTACCAGTGCCCACATCAGAGGTTCGATTAGTGGGAGAGGCACTCGGTACCTTTATTGCGTGGCCTTCATGTCTCTTACAGCCTATTTCTAGAAGGACTCAGGTATTGTGATTTGCCTTAATTTTATATAAATTTATCAGTTTATGGTAATTAACTCGTTTTGTTTGTGTTACAGGACCAAGGGAGTAAAGGGAAATCACAAGTTCATGATTTAAGCCCTAGGTCTACACCAGCTGAGTCAGAAGTGAATCCACTTCAAGAGTTGACTCGTGTATTGCACGAGTTATTTAATAGTCCTGCTCAAATTCCTTGGCAACCATCTATCCTTGGGATAGATGGTATCCCGTTGTATATATCTATGCAGGATATCTTAGAAATAGTTGGTGGTTCCCAGATGTTAAACATTAATATTATTCAGCTTTGGATGATGTAAGTATACCTTCCCACTATATTTCTCAATTCCGTATTTCATCAACTTATGATATTACTAGCATTGATTTTCATAATGCAGGTACATAAATGATTTAGTTTATAGTACAGGGAATCCAGACATTTATGGGATTCCTTGAGCCTCAAAGTTTACAGAGGTCTGGTAATAGAAAGATTGATAATCAGACCTATATACAAAACTGAATATCAGAATCGAGGAAGAGGATTTACTTTGCCCCTATTATCCATCAGTAAGTTTCAAATCTTTATTTTTTTATCTTAAGTAATTTGAGAATATTATATTAATAATACAATTTTTATTTTAGGTCCCATTGGCAGCTTATACTTATGTGTCTTGCGGACAACACAATTGTCTGGTTTTGTTCATTGCATAGGAAGGCATCGAATGATATGAAACAAATTTTACAAAGGTATCATCTAATTAACTTTAAGTAATATATATATCACTCTTTTATGTATAAATAAGCAATTTACTAAACAATTGTGATTTTAGTGCTATGAATGTATGTAATGTTCTTTGGGGAAGATCTACATCCACAACCCAAAACCTCCAATGGATATATCCTAAGGTATTGAATTCTAAATTTATTTAACTTTATTAACATTAGCATTATTCAAGTTTTTGATGATTCAAGTTTAATGAAAGTGCAATAAGCAACAAAGAGGCTGGGAAAATGGATACTATGTTATGCAGTGGATGAGAATCATTGCAAGGGCGGGGATCACAGATTCTTGGGAGCATGTAAGAATTTGTCTTATAAGTGTTTAAATATGTCAAATGTTTCTCAACTTTAAAGTTCTAACATTAAAGATTATCATTCAATTCAAGTTTTTCAAGATACATAGCCATTGGACAAACAAGATATAGAAGAGTTTCAAAAAGAATGAGCCAAGTATTTTCTCAAAGTTAGAAGTAAATAGTTTAGATTAGAAATAGTTTCATTGTAAATTATAAGTACTTTATTTGAAATTCGAAGTAGCTTTATTGTACATTAGTGTTTATAAAATATGAACTGTATTTCTATATAATTAGAAACACTCTTCTAAAAATGAATTCTACCTGGATTGTTTACTGATGCAGGGAGGTAATAGCTAATCCAAACTGAATATTAAAAAAAAAAACACCTAACACAATGTCGGTTATGGTCAAATCCGATGTGGTGATGCACCTGAAAATTGAAAACAGATGCATCACAACGTCGGTTAAGGCACAAGACAACGTTGTGGAAGCATCACAACGTCGGTTGGAGCCTCTTAATTGACATTGTGATGTATCTGTTTTCAAATTTCAGGTGCATCACCACGTCGCTTAAAAGGCTCCAACCGACGTTGTGATTCTTCCACAACGTCGTCTTGTGCCTTAACCGATGTGGCCTGGGACCCAGTCATGCAATCAATTCAGTGAATCACACGTCGGTTTGGGTGTTCTAACCGACATTGTTGTGTTTAACACAACGTCGGTTTTGTTAACTGACGTCATGATCAACGTCTCCTGAGTCAACGTCGGTTCAATACCCGATGATAAATGTCTCTTAGAACCGACGATGAAAATCCTTTTTGTACTAGTACTATTTCGAGATATAATTAATTAAATGGGAACCATGTATGTAAAAATAAATATAAAATAATAAATTATTTCATAACTTACTTTATCATTGAACCTTTATTTTGAATAAGTTCCAAATAATTGATAATATTGAAGATAATGTATTAATATTATGCTACTTATTATAATAACTTATATATGTTAAGTTAGAATCGATAATTATGATCTTAAAACATTGCAAAAAAGTTTGAAATATGTTTATTAAGACTCATATGAATACGATCAAAATCTAATTTAATCAATACACTTGCATTAGTTTATTATCAAAATACTGCATAGTAATAAGAATAAGTAAATTTAACATTTATTATCAAAAATATATTATTCTAAGCAAAATTTTAAATAAGACTTCTTTTAATTAAAATTATTATATCGAGATAAATTCACATAAAAAATTAATATTATTTTTAATCTAAAACTTTAACATAGTGAAATTATAAATTTTTTATAATGTTTAATTTTTTAATTTCTATTCAATATTTATTTTAATATTAATTTTATAATAACATTAGTTTAAAAATTTTATCATTAATCTAACTTTTTTTAATATAAGCTTTTAGGTTATGTTGTCCAAGTTACTTTTTATCATTTTTGAGTAGATATTTAAAATTTCAGTTTGATAACGATAATAGTGGATGTGTTAGAAAAGTTAACAGAAGAAAATATTGAAGAGATCAAATAAAAATGAAACAAGATTCAAACCTATGCAAGGAAATGACACCATCTTTAAGTGAGAGTTTCTCTTCCATCTTAGTACACTTTCTCTCAGTACTCTGATACCATTTGTTGGGAGGAGAAAAATATCAGGAAGATCAAACAAAAATGATATAAGAGTTAGATCCATACAAGAGAATGACACTATTTTCAACCTAAAACCTTAAAATCTTAAAATATTCAATTTATAAATTTTCTTTTTTATATATTACTCAATTTTTTTTTCATTATAACTTAATATAAGACTTAGACTCATATTTAAATATCTAAATATATGTTATTATTTTATTTTTCACTCAAAAAACATGTTTCTAATTCTTATATAAATTAAAAAAAATTTATCTTATATTTGGCTTACCCTTCTTAAACTTAATTCTTCAATATTTAATGTAATAGTTAATATTTTATATATTATAAATATCCGATAATTTTGGAAGTCGGTTAAACCATTATTCGAGATTTTTGAATAATCCAGTAATCAAAATTTAGGACATAATCTCTCTTACACAACTTAGGCATAATTGAATAATACAATTTCATTAGCAATCGAGTTCAGTTATTTACTTCTAATTGACCACATGGTAAATCACATAATTTGAGCCTAACACTGTAATATTACTTTAATTCCCATAATCTTAATATTTTTTCTTCAGGCTGGTTGTTTATTTACTTCTGCAAATGAGTTTCTTTCTTTTTCCTTGAATACTCAAGTGCCCACATCATCCCTCAAAAATGGTTAACTCGGTCAAAGTTTAAAATTAGATTTAGATAAAGTCAACTCCAAGTTATCTCGAAAAGACCTTAACTTGGACCTCGGTAAGAACTAAGAGTATTATTTAAAAAAACTATATAATTATTCAAAGTTAAATGGTTAGAAGAAGCAGAGAAGTAAAAGCGTGTATAAAAATTTACAAAACAAAAATATCACGAGTTTAGTTTTCATACCTTTAGATATTTAAATGTTTTATTTAATAATAATTAACAAAAATGTATACATACAACAAAAATAAATTCGGTTGGATTTTACGTATTTTATTGATCCAAAATTTCAACACATTTTTTTGATAAGGAACATAATTTAATTGTGAGATATTACAATGATACGTAAGCTAAAGTAAAAAAAATGGAAAATGCAAACTAAAATGATTCCATTTTGAAATTCCACTTTCCTCCATCTAGATTTCTTGGAAAATGGAGTGTAACTGAAACTTGGACTTGAAATTCTATTTTGTTGAAATATATAATTTTCAAATTTAGTAGCCTCTCTAATTCTAAGCCCTCAAATACAATAATGTGTAACATAGAAAAAGATTAGCCATACATCAGTGGCATAAAATTAAAAAACTTTAGTTTCACATTTCAACTTCAATTTTTAGTCAATAGTCACTGTCCTGATTAGTTTTTCTTTCTTCTTTTTTGTTTTTTTTTTTCTCTTTCTGATAGATTAATTTATGTATTCACTCTGGAAGTTTCTTCTAGAAGCTCATTTTAATTTTCTTTATAATGAACTCAATTTTTCATCGTACTTCTCTCCCCTGTAAGAAGCTCTTGCTTTGACCTGTTTAAACAATCTCTGAATCTTATATGAAGAAGAACTAATAACCAATAAATTAATTTACGACATATCAACATATCTAAATAATATGATATTATTTTAACATTTTTAAATACAAATCAATCTAAAATATTGTGTAGGTTGTTGAAATTTAGACTGAAGTATTGTGATTTGAATTTTTATATGTACTAAAAAATAAATGAACTTATAAAATTACGTTTTGCTTTTAGTTTATAGTATTATAAACTACAATATCAGTTTTTTTAATATTATTTTAAGTATATTAACTGTTATAATTTTTAGTACCTCCCTAATTAGCTTGTATTAAAATTTGTATTTCCAAAATTTGTCATTGTTTTTAGCACTCAACATTTAGTAAATGTGTGAATATGGTTGCTGTGATAGTAACTTTATTATTTTTGAATGATTGGTGTTATCATATTAATTTCGACGAGGTCATATGTTAGCATACTTGCATAACAGACTGCGATGATGGTACATTAATATTGTTAATTTAAAAGTAATAAAATAATGGTTTGGACCAAGTTTACATATTGATTAAAATGTTACAAATTACAATGAACATTATATAAGATTTTTTATTTTTAACTAGAATTTTTTAATTGGGGTTATTAAAATTCTTTTTAATGTTTACAAGTAACCCTAAACCTTAAACCTTAAAAAATCAAATTTTAACCAATAATCAAACTAAAAAAAATTAACTTAAAAATTTAGAAAGTGTTAAATAAAATACTAAATTATATAAAATTAAATTGCATGATTAAAATGTAAAATCTTAAGGAAAAGAATGAATTGATTAGAGATGAAATAGGTATATAACTAAATTGAAATTTCAGAAAACTTGTAAAGAACTATAGAAATTAGAGAAAAACTATAAATTCTAAAAATCAAATATAAAAAGTGTCTAAAAGAAATGAAAAATAAACATCTATATGATTGTGAAACCTCTTACACATAATATATTACAAAAGTAAGGATTCTTTTATAAACATATCAATTTGTTACAAGTAATAAATATAAACAAGTATAAATATGGAATCAATGAATACTTGTTATATAATTAGTTAATAAAAAATAATTATAAGGTTTTTGAATAAGATAAAAAAATTAAAGCCAACATTTTATATAAATTATTGAATAAAAGGAAAAATAAAGTTTTTTTTTGTTTTTAATAGAGATCAATCAAAAGTATTCAAATTAATCAAATAATAAAAAAAACAAATATAAATGGAAAGAAAAGCATAAACTCCTCACATGATTCAAATTTTAGAAATAAATAAAAAGAAGATAAGTGATGATGCGATCATAAACAAGTTATTAGAGATTAATTTCAATATTTCCTCTTTTCTGAGCCAACAAATTCAATTTGATAGTTAGTTTAATGATCTGCAAAATTTATTTTAATTTGATTCTTTATTGGGAAAAAGTTAGATTATTTAAGGACACACTCGATTCTTCAATGATGAAAAGTTATAATTGACTTTATTATCATTCTCACTTGTTGTGTTAGTGTAACTTTTACCTATATTGTAATATATGAAAGGGTTTTCCGACTTTTAATTAAAATTATGAAACTGTGATTTAGTTAGACCAACGAACTATTAAGAATGAAGTAAGAATAATTAACCAAATAATGTTAAAAAAGGAGAAGATAAATTATATGAGTCACTTAATTATGTCAACCTCTAACAAGGTGTTTAGACACTCATTATTTTACATTGACAAAAAAATATAAAGTACACAAATATTTTAATGTGTGTGTTTATCTATGATATTTATAAGTTCATCTAACCTTATTCTTATAAGATCTTTCAGTTAAATTTTTTCCTCACAATCTCATTTTCACAGTGTCTCCGTCAGACACCAACAATAATAATGAGAACAAGATACAAGTTACTCTAATATTTGAGAATCTTTAAGCTAAGTGTGTTTTAGCCTTCTTAATAGGCCTTTTAAGGGAATGTGCTTTGATTAGACGCCTCTTATTCTTACTCCCTCATTAATGTTCTAATTGCATCATTAGCCATTAATCATAACCGAGATTACCCATTAATCTACTTAAAATTTATATAATAATAAAGTAGTTTTAAAATTTTAGGTTGTTACTGTTATGGTTTTACCTGTTAAGTGGAGTCGTGATTCAGTTCAATTTCATCTTACTCTTGAAATAACTTTCTTTTTTATTGCCTCAGCTAATGAATAAGTTGAAAAAACATCTCATCCCCACATAAACAGGGTTAAAATTAAATAGAAGTTCATCTACGCTAACGCTAAAATTAGTAAGTGAAGAAAAGACCAATGAGCAAATAATTATAAATATTAAAAGATTGATTTAAAGTGTGTGCCCTGTTATAGAAGAGGTCAATATAAAGACTTTTGTTCTTATCATACTAGTTGGTTTGACCATATATTAAAGAAAACTTCCAAATTAATAGCAATTATTTTTTGATTGGTTATTGTTATCATGTATGGTAGTATTGTAATTTAATAATATAATGTTATAGATAACACTGAAAAGGTATCTCTTAATTGGTATTTAAGTGATTCTGTCAATAATAACTAATTCGAATCTGAATATTTTTGGATGTAGATTGATAAAAAATTACTCTCTAGGAATTTTCAAAATATAAAGAGTTATTTCCTAAAAAATATTATTTCATTACCGTTCAATGTATTTAACAATTTGAACATAATCTAAAAAATTTGTAGTATGGTTACAAAGTTGTCTTTAATGTTGCCCAAAGAAAGAAAAAATTCGTAATTTGGCTTATTCACAATTCCCTCTTCAATCAGAACTTCTTTAACTTGCAATGCTTTGATCCACTGCAACAAAAACATTTGCAGTCACAGCCTCATCTGCTTCGATCACAACGCGATTCTGAGACACATTTCTGAGAACATGATTTGGGAAGGTGTTGCCATTGGCAACCAAAGTATACACAACATGCTTGATAAGGTTAGGAAAAAGCAAAAGTTTGCTAAAATCAGCACTCCATGAGGTTCCATTCCCATGCACAGACATCTTTGCAGTTGTGGCCTTTAAGTTCATACCCTTCACAACATTTCTAGCCACAAAAACTTGATCAATTTGATCAAAGGGTCTATTTGATTGGTCCAACTTGACCATATCAACCCCATGATCTAAGCCAGAGAACATGTTATCAACAATATTGAGACCATTCACAACCCCTTTTACTGATTTCAACACAATACTGGCATCACCAAGGAAGAAACTGCTAGAGATATGGAGTTGAACGGGGTCTTCAGCAACAATATTGGTGTAATCCATGTAAGAATTCACAATCCTTGTTTGTGTCAAACCAGGAAGTTTCAAATAAATTCCAGTGCCTCCAAAGCCAGAGGCCTTATTATAGCAATGTACTCCAGAAATGATGTTGGCTTGACCAGTGACCATTATTCCTATGGCAGCAGAGAAAATCACAACATCTGTGATTGCATTGTCATTTCCCTGAAGGCTTATTCCAGTGCCTGAGAAGTCCCTTTCATGTTTGTCTCCCCCAGCAGTGATGTGCTGGCCAAGGAAGGAGTTTCTGATGTAGGTTTCATGGCCACCTTGGACTAAAATTCCAGTGTTGTTGAAATGTGTGATGTAACAATTGTCTATGTTGATTCTGAGTGAGTTTTTGATTGAAATGCCTCCACCCCTGAAGTTGGATTCCAGCAAGAGGTCCTTGAGAGTTATGTACTCATAACTGTAGGAATTTCTTTGTTCTGAGGTGGACAAGTCTATGAGATATCCATCTTGTGGAAAATTATTTGAGGCCCTTATACTTCCCCCATGTATCTGTTAAGATCCAAGCAGAAATAAAATCAAACTAAGCCATCAAGTTTGAGATCTCTTGGAATAACCAAAACTTTAGTTATGCCTTGATTGGAAAAGTCTTTTTTTACTGAGAAAACAACAAAATAAAACATTGACAGAAAAGGAGAAGAGATTGGAAAAGGACCTTCTTCCTTTTAAATATTAAGTGGACAGACATTCCTAAAACCATTTTTCTATTTCAAGTTTGACCAAAGCCAAGTTTTAAAGAGTAGATATTTTTCCATGTTCTAGTTCAACAAATTTTATTCTATTAATGAATTAGAGGTCAAGAACAACTTTTAATATAATTACTGTAAAAACTAGTAAACTTATTATAATTATCAGTTTGTAATTCAGATGACAAAAATAAAAAACCATTTCAACTTCTATGTAGACTATTTTTACTGTTGAACTTTTCATGAAAACTATGCTTTTCTTACCATGAAGTTTCCAAGACCGGGCATTGGCAATTGCAGTGGTTTGCTAATCAAGTACTTTCCACCCTCAAGATTAATCTGAGCCCCTCCAAGATCTTTGATGTTGTTCATTAAAAACCCTTCACTTGGACCTTTGGCTGCATCTGCTATGGCTGCAAGAAGAGCTTCAGTGCTGTCAGAACTTCCTGTTGGATCTGCACCATAAGATGTCACAAAGTACACGTGTGGTTTCTTGAGATCCTTCATCAACCAAACCAGAACTCTATCAAACATTTGCTATTTTATTTTCTCATAGAAAATGCATGACTAAGGCCATGAGTTTCTTTCACTAAGGGGTTTCAAATTTCAACAGTAACTTAGAAAGGAAACAAAAGGGTATCCATTGATGACTGAATTACCTGTGATGGAAGAGGAGAGGGTGAGTATGAAGGTGGTGTTGAAGTAATGGAGTCCCTCCTAGTTATGGAGGCCTTGAATGCCTTAAGTCCAAACATTGCTTCTTCATGAGTGACACCAGAAAGAGTCCTTAGATGCATGTTCTCCACATAAGCATCAGTCACAAAGAAACAAGTTATCTCTAGAAGAATGAACCACAAGGGAGACATTGCTGCCATTGTGGTTCCTAGTGGTGAGTTTGTTTTATAGCAAATGAGGTTAGGGAGAAGCAGTTATGAAAAGGGAATTGGTTGAAAGTGGATATAAAGAAGGGGGCAAGTAAGATTTCATATGAAACATTGTGTGACATTTTCATGGAGGATCATAGTCATATACATAATGCACACGTTGTTTGGATATGATGTTAGTGTTGGTTTGAAGGTTTCTCTTTTTAAACTCTTCTGTAAAATTTTCCTTTTGCTTGATGTGACAAAAAAGTAAGCAGTTAATTGATCTAGGGAGTTTTACAAGTTTGACAATAAATTAATCTTGGTGTAGAAAAGTTTTTTCCAACAATAAATTTAGGTGCGTTAGGTATGATGAAGTCACCAACTTCATGACATGTCTCAATGAGCGTTGGTTGAGTTATTGACAAATAGATCTTCAACGAACGACATCCTCGTTTTTGCAGGAAAATTTAATAAGGTTTTTGGAAGAGAAGTAGCAGTTTATGAACAAGAATCATATGAGGGTCCACCATTGATGTTAAATTTGTTTGATGGCAAAGTTAGTGCTATGTACCATGATGTATCTTGGAGATGAAGATATATTAAGGCTCCAATTGGATATACTGTAACAGAATTAATTGTAAAATAATTTATTTTTACCATTATATTGTAATATGGTTAATTTTGAAATCATTCATAAAAAATAATTGATGAAAAAGTTCATGTTTATATTTGATAAATAAGTACTGAAAGAAAAATAAGAGGATAGTTTTGTTTTAATTATTAAGTAAAACCATTTTTAAAATGTCTGCATGTTCAGAAAAAGTTATATATAATTTTTAAAATTCTACAATAAAAAAAATTTAGAATTCTATCAGAAAATTAATTAAAATAATATTTCTGTCAAATAAATTAGAATAATTTTTTTATAAAGTGATTCACAAATACAGAATTAATTTTTACCGAAAGCTTAACTTTCAACAATCTGATCTGGTTTAAAGTAGAATTAAATTTAAGAATCCAAAAGTCTAAGAGAACATGCATACTTGTTTGTTCCATGTATAATTCTTTTGTTGATTCTGGATGAAAACAAAAGACAGTAAATAGAATTGCTAACGAGTCAAAGATGCCATGCTTGATGTTGATAAGGTTGAACAGGAAATTTCAGTCTTTTAATCCTCCACGGAAAATTGTTTTTTCTAAGTATGTATTTAACATGGAAATTTAATTAGTAAAACTAAAGAGGGGTTAATTCACACTCTCCATTAGTGGTGAAATTTAAGTTATTGATTGTAGATCTAAAATATAATTTATGCATTCAAATATATTGATCTACTAAAAATTTTAATTATAATATAATTTGTAAATTAAAAAATATTTTTAATTCATTTTAAATTTTTATTATATAAAAGTAAACGTCTTACCCTCTATAATTAATTGATAATATAAGATTTCTTATCCTGATTGTGCATAAAAATTAAACTCTTAAAATACCAACAAGAGGTTACGAAAAATAAAATTTTTACTACGTAAAATATTTGAATTCTAAAACTAGTAATTAAATTAAAACAATCTTATGCGTGGGAATTTTCGCAATGTTAATAAGGAATTTTCATTTCAACTTTCAACCATTTTTGTTACGCTTTTTGCTGTGTTTTATGCGTCTAGTTGTTTACTATTCTATTTTATTTATTGTGTCATCTTATTTGTACAATTTTTTATTATATATTGAATTTTGAAATTTTATTATGTGATATTTTTATTTTATGAAAACATATTGGTGTTTTTACAAAAGTAATATTATAATTTTATATCAAACCAAGTATATATACGTTGTTTCTTGATTTGATTCCCACTATCAGCGTATTTAACAGTCATAGAACGAAAAAAGCTATAGAATTTCCCGAGTAATGCTCTTTCTGAACTTTCAAAATATTCTCAAAATTGGATTTGAACCCTGAGAATATGGTCGTGGATATGAGTCAAACTAAAATTAGTATAATTTAATAATTTAGGATAAAAACTTGTATTTAATTTATTTTCTTTTCTGAATTGTATAACAAATAACATGATTTTTAAATATATTCACTGTTAAACACGAATTTAATTCAAATGTAAAAACTTGTATCTAATTGGAGAATACACAATAACATGAATTAAGTAATAAAGAATAATACACCAGAAGAAAAAAAGATAAAACAAGAATCTTTACAAATTTACCATTGAATATAAGTTTAATTCGTAAAATTATATAATTGAATATAAGTTTAATTCTCTCAACCTACAAGGAACCCTTTGTATATAGCTGTTGTAAATGAAGCAGAGGATGAACAAGATGGTGGTAGAGGAGGATTTGGGAGCGAGGAAACTGAGGGAGACGTGGTTGGAAGGGGGAGAAGAGTCAGAGTTGTGATGGAAAGGAAAGAAGAGAAGAAGATAAAGTAAAAAGTGCTTTTTTTTTTTTGGTTTAAAAAACTTACAAAAATGGTTTTTGTTGAAATTTGAGAAAATGCATTTTACAAATTTGGGATTCTTGATAGCAACCAAAGGATTATATGGATTTGTGGTCAAATAAGGTATGGTGGAAAAATTGATTATACATTTTATACAAAGTCTTTTGTGTGAAAATAAACCTAAAAGATAAGGATGATTGAATTGTATTTTTTAAAAGTTTTTAAACAATTTTTTACAAATTTTTTAAAAGACTTAAAAGACGAAGTTTATTATTGGACATATGCACTATCAAAGCAAATTTTTTTAAAAATTGTGTCTGAAAAAGAGTCATCAAAAAAAACCTTTCAAAGATACTTTTTGTAAATCTCTTATTCCAAGATTTTGTAAAAAAAAGTAAGAAATTATAGAGATTTGCACAAGGTACATTTATATTGGTTTGTCTAATAAACTCAAATTACGTCCAGTTCTTGATCAACACGGTCAAGTTTCACAGTTTCACTAAAACAAACTATCTTTATAAGATACAAGTATTATTTGAACTCAATAATTTTTGCATAAACAAATATTCTTTGAACATAGCCACTCTTAGCTAACTTTGACTATTCTTTGGACTAGTCACTCCTAGTTAAACTTGAGTATTGTTTAGAACGTAACTATTTCTAACTAAAGTTGAGAATATTCTTTGGACTCAGCCACTCATAGCTAAACTTGAATATTGTTTCGAACGTAACTACTCTTGGTTAAAACACACCAAGTATTGTTTGGAATGTAACTACTCCTAACTAAAATAGTAAGTATTGTTTGGACAAAAATCATTCCTAGTTAAAATTTAAGTATTGTTTGGAATACAACTACTCCTAATTAAAATACTTTGATTACAAAGGTTGTGATCTCAAATATATGAGTTTCGCTCACTAAGAGATAAACATCCTAAAACAGATATAAGATAGAATTCATTTTTTTAGGTTGCTAATGAACATAAGCAATGTTCTTTAAAAAAGCTTTAGGGTATAGAAACACTTTTGTCTAGAACTTTGTTATTGCGTGTTATTGTTGTTGTTTTGAAATCTTATATAAATAGTACCTTGAAGAAAATAGTCATTGTAAATTTGAAAAGCTTCAAAAAAAGTATTCTTCTTCTTCAGCTTGCGTTTGTCTATACATAAACCTAGAGATACATTAAATGTTCTGCATGCAGAAAATGGAATAAAGTATAAAATCATACAAGCCGCATAATCATTCTATAGTTGACAAAAAAACGTGTTAGGATAGTTGTTGACGTGAAATAATTTTAACATGTCTTTAAGAAATTGTTGATGTAGATATAAACTTTACAACATCATCTTAGTACATATGAGATGAAAATATTCTCTATATAATAGTTTGCTATTAAATGAAGAGATGAAAATATTCTCTACATAATAGTTTACTATTAAATGAAGGAAAGATCTCAAGACATTATCTTTTCTATAGAACACTTATATCTTCAATATTTATTGTTTAAAAACTTATGTCTATAAAAAAAAGTAAATTCATGATTTATATTTTATTATAAAAACATTTAATTAAAATTAATAAAAGTATCTCTGAACTTTTAACACTTTATTCTATAAAAAAAATTATAAAAAAAAGTAATTATAAGTATATGAGGTGTTTCACTTTAAATGAAATGATTAGACCATTGTGAATCACATCGGTAACAATTTTAACGTGGTCTAAATCTTATATTACAAAATCAAATTTGAAAATCTTTAAGGATTAAAAGGTGAAAAATTTTAATGTGATAACCAAAAGAAATAGTGTTCCTAAATTGAAAGACTAAAAATATAGTCAAACCTAAATATTTAAGGGTTAATGAAAATATATTGTTAGGTTCTCTTTTTTTTATTCAAGTTAAACTACAACAAAAATTACAACAAACAACATAAACAAAAAGTTATAACAGAAAACTAAGACACTTTAATTGTTTTACTACTTAATACACATACTAATAAGGGATGTTAAAGGCATAATGTGTTTAGATTAAGTGTTTTATATTGATAGTGGATATAAATGAAACTCTTCAATAAAATAAAAATAATTTAAATTATTTTATAAAATAAGAAGACTATAATGGAGAACTTTTAGGCAGAGATTTAGCATTTCAGAAAGGTCATTAATGTACTTATCAATGTTTGAATTATTTGGATAAATAACTGAATCAAATATAGTTTTAGAAACTTATAACTGATAATTGATGCGGATGGGGTGTTGGAAGTGAATATTCAAATACTTTTATAAGTGAATATATGTTATTAAATATTTATTTTTAAGATTTAAAAGTCTATAAATATATAATAATATCATAAAAAAATATTCATTTATGGTTATTCAATACTTTAATATATTTTATAATTCTTTTTACGAAAGATCTTGCTATTATTCAATATTCTAATATATTTATATTCTTTTATAAAAGATTCTCACTTATTTGAGATTTGAAGAATCTTGTACATATGTAGGTGAGCCTCTCTTCCATATTTAACAGACAACTCGACTTCTAAATTTGGAAAACATAAAATTTAGATCTTTAAAAATATCATTTTTCCACCAAACCAACCACAATCTACTTTCTTGAAAGAACTACCTATAAAGTGAAATATTGAAATATTTTTTTAAAATAAAAAATCCCTTATTTAAATCTTTTAACGCAATCAGGGTTTAATATAATAAGTTTCTCTGAACTTTCGAAATATCTAATCATTTTTCAAAGAAAAAAAAATTTGACGAAAATGGCAATGTGCCTTCTTCTTGAGCTGCCATTCTATTCATAAATATCATTACTTATTTCTTTAAGCTCAAAATCTTAAATACATGTCTAGAATCACCAAATAATTCCCATCATTTTCATAAATATTATTACTTATTTCGTCTTAAATTTAAAAACAACACCTAATAATTTCTTACTCAATAGGATTAAGATCAATATATTAATCAAGTCAAATGACTTGTCAACGTATTTTAGGTTATATAAGAATACTCTTCTTTATTTATTGTTATTAATAAAGAATATCAATATTTATCTTTTATCTTTTGTATAACTTAAATAATGGATTTTAAGTTAAAACTTCCTTTCTCCCCTTTTAGAATATCCTTTAAAAAATAATTGTTCCTTTATAAAACCCTTTGTAATTGTATGATAAAAATAAAAAACTAATCTGTCATGGTAGGTTAAAAACCCATATATTATATGATTTAATGGTTTTTTCTTCATTCATAATTTTTTTAATTTTAAGAAAAAATAATAAATTAATTTTTCAAAACATGAAACGCATTTGTAAGAAGTTTTGGGGGAATGAATGTATCAACTGTCAGTGTCGGCTACCAATTTCTCGTGTGTGCTTAACTCTCGCTTCAATTTAAATCTCACTCAAAACGATATAAGCACCCCAAAAACCCTAACTATTGACTTTCACTCCCTTTTACTATTACTTTTTTCCTCTAATAAAATTCAAATTTTGAAAAACGCTTCCCATATATA
>Ga0209489_107345_pt1 | contig 16550 bp, 5 predicted proteins | sample SiratrowhiteBW_FD_187527 | JGI IMG/M metagenome (GOLD analysis project Ga0209489, IMG submission 187527) | Root nodule microbial communities of legume samples collected from California, USA - Siratro white BW (SPAdes) (version 2) | ecosystem: Host-associated > Plants > Roots > Nodule | place: USA... | reverse complement strand
TTATATTAAATCGTGGAATAAGACCATGATTTCTTTACAATAATATCGTGTTTCTTAGGCATGATTTACCTAAATCTAGAAATAAATAAAAAATGCACCTATTTCATAAATTTAAAAAAAAAAATACACCAATTTAAAAATTTGTCCCAATTTTACCTGTTCTGAGAAGAAATGTAAAAACTTACAGTATGTGTCAACCTTATTTGATGACATATGTTGCCTAGAACGTCCATGCCAACTTTATTTGACTGAAAACTTTGTTATCTCAGATAAGGATCCATATAATCATGTCACTATATGTCGGTACTACCCGTTTCTGTTGTCAAGTCTTGAATTTCGAGCTTACAATGATTTGATGAGGGTAGACTTGTAGATTCTAGTGCCTCCAAAACCGTGAAATTTTTTCTCTGATCTAGGAGAATCTGAGAGGCTAAAAGCTAACGCGTTTATGATTTGGTAGTGAGAAATGAATCAACTAATGTGGACTGCAAATATCACTCTCACCCACTTGAGACACATGCTACGAAGAAGCCCTAGCAAAACGCCAGAAAATTAGCCCAAAAGTGTGGGGTAGAGAAAAGAACAGCACCCAAAGTATGGTTTGGATAGACTTATATTATTATAGAAGAAGCGAAAGAAGTACAGAAGGATATACGAAGTGATGAAGCTGCAATGGAATGCTGCATGAAGTTACTCAAAATAGAGACGAACACATGACCCGAATTGGAAGTTCCTACACACACTTTTTGACTTTTTAATCTGTTTCTTTTTGCAAAAGCATCCACACGTGTAGTAGTATTTTCTGGTTGATGTATTATGATGTTACGGGGTGGTTGGAGGGTCAGATCCACACCCAAGTATGCATTTTGAACAGGCTGTTAAATGATGTATAACTCGCATGCACATACTAAGAACCTGCTCAAAAGTGGGCTCTGATCAAATCCTCATGCCAAAACTGCAACAAAAGGTGTCCTGTCATGAGCCCGAATTCTACACTCAATTATTGCACTCACGGTTTATAGGCTGCGAAAATTATTGCAATTATTGGGATCTGGATTTAATTTAATGTTATGGCAGTGTCAAATCGACATTATATCACAAATGAGATTGTTGATTATGTTGGGAGACATTGAAGGCCGTGTTTCATTTTCAAAACAAAAAACGTACGATTCCGTTAGTTGGGTTTTCTGACCTGATTGGTTGATAGAAAATATTGGGTTTTAGTGGCAAGTGGAGATTGTGAATTCAGGCACGCTTCTTCTCTCTTCGTATCAATATCAGTGTCCTATACATAATCTAACATACATGGTTTATTTCTTATGTGTAATTTCTTACTGGAACATCCATGAGTCTTTACAGACATTTTCATCGGTTCAAAGTTTACGAAAGAGAATGATTTCACCTACAAAAAGAGGACATCTAATCTAGCCTACGCGAAGGATAAACCCTTGTCTTGTGTAGGTTGATTAGCCCTCGTAAGAAGAACAGAAATAAAACTTCCTGTGACACTTTTCTTGTTCTTAACAGTAGTATCCCAACTTTGTTTGCCTGCAAGATCATCAAGAGTTGGATCCTGTAGAAAAAACTAGTCTCCCAAAATATCTTAAATTCAATTTGGAACTTCTGTTGCAAGAGACATATGCCTACTTTTCGAATAAAATTGTCTTTAAAGATATCTAGGTTTTTAAGAAAGATATCTAGGTAGCTGAGAAAAAAAAAAAAAAAAAAAAAAAAAAAAAAAAAAGAGAGAAAGATATCTAGATGGAACACGAAGAAACAAGGAGAAAGAAAAACGTGTCTGAACTTAGACAAGAATATCCCGGGACACGTTTCTTGTTTTTTAAATATTTGGCCAAGAATCTTAGCTAGAGGTACAGAAGTTAATGGTATTTTGAAGGCTTAATGTTAATGGACTTCAAGGGGTGGGCAGTGTTTTTCTTAGCAGCTTTGACATGCAAATGACAGCATTTTCTCTGTTGACTCTAACGTGACTGATATAATTAGGTTATGGATTGGAACGTATCTTGAGAAATGGCTTTAGGGCTAAAGTTCGATAACTACTTCAAATGTAGTTTGGTTAATTTTAATGTGCATGACCATCCTTACTTACACCAAGCAGCAACCTACAATTCTAAAGTGTAACTTTGGGGTGTTTCTTTTAAGTATTTAGGTATTTCTAAAGAAACACATCCAAATCTTTTACTGCTAAATAGGTTAACAGGGTGCAGAAACAGAATATATAACTTTTGGTGGCTTCATCAGTGTCATCAATATTGTCTGCACTTATCTCCCTTTCCTCTCTTTTTGCAAAGCACTAAGGTAATCGATTCTCCAGAGACCTCAAAAATTCAATAATGGTGATATTTATTGTGGAGGAGTGAAGAAGCAATGAAAAACTCTCTGGTTAGATAAGATATACTGTAGCAAGGAGGGAGTACGCAATAGGGGGTTAAAGAAATTACAAACTACAAAGGACTCTTGGTTGTATAACAGAGTCTAAAAATAAAAGATATTCTATGGACATATTCTATGGACGATTTAGGCTCAGTCAAAACTCTTACGTACAAAACATGCTTCTTGCGTAAATAGATACTAAATGATGTCTAATTACAAACTTCCCAACTCATCTCAATTATCTCAATTGCACAGGTGTTATATCTTTGTCAAGCCATAAAGATTATCCACTGATAGCATAACATAAACAACTTAGCAGCACGAAAAATCCGTAGATCATAATCTCCAAATAGTTGTTTCCACCACAAATTTTCATTGGAGGAGGATGAATATCTTATATTTTCCTGTTGTCATATGTTCATAAAAAAATCACATTAATTATCCAATAACTAATAAAAAAGGTGATGACAATAAAAAACTTTAAAACTTTTACTTTATTACTAAAAATAATTCACAAAGAAGGATCATATCACATTTTTTATTAACAAAAAATAATATATAAATTAATGAAGCACTTCAAATGCTCTAACCACTATATAAAAACTTGAAGTATGTACAAAAAGAATTAAAATACAAAACATTTTATAATTTTCTCTTATTTCTAAAACATAAACTAAAGAATACATACTTAACTTCCTTAAAAAAAATTCTAAATTATAGAACAACTATATATATGAAGGGTCACATTACATACGTTATGAATAAGGCTGATGTAGTGTCTATACCTTAAAGGGTTGTATTTTAAAAGCAACCATAATTAATATACTTGAATATTGTATCATTGGATTAAAAAATCATTTTTACCATTTGTGATATTGTTGGTTAATTAGGAATTTCTTTGTCGTAAAGGCAAGCTTTTGTATTTAAATACTTGCAGAAACTTTGGTTTTTGTTATTGTTTTGATTGGAGGCAGATATTTTGTATATAGTTTATTTCGAACATTTTACATTACTTGTGGAATACATGTAGAAAGAGGGTAGAGAGTTCACTATCGATTTGCAACCATTTACATGGGTTATTAGACAAAACTAGGAATATAATATTTGTTAATTATTGAGACACAATATATTAATTGTTCGTTTAAACCAATTGTGAAGTTGAATAATCAAGCACAAACTTTCTATAAAACTCTATTTTTTCAATGAGGTGAACTCACACTTTAAAAACTTGATTTTAATGGTTCATGGTTAGCTTTTTATATAAAGTTTAGGATGAAAGATCCTGCAATTTATGTTTTATTAAAATGTTAGCACACTTGTTTCAAAATTTAGGTTCTATAACTTAATATTTATGCAAAATACTAATGTATTTTTTTAAGAAAAAAGTATGTATATTTTTTTGTTAGGTGATTATTGTTAAAATGACATTTAGATGCCTTTTAATCAAATTGAAAATAATTTAAGAAAATTTAATAATTTTTAACAAGTCTACAGTCAAGCTTTTTGGAAGTTTGATTCAATTTTTTTTTATGTTCTCTATTTTAGATGTTTACTCTTATAAATAACAAAATTTCTCATACACTAGAACAATCAACTCTACCAAATATAGATTTATATATACATGAAATCAATTTAAAAATATCTAAATACTAAAATTGAGCCACACATTATCACTTTAAAAAAAAAAATCCTAAACTCAATATGTGACATTTCAAAATTTAATATTAAGTTACATTTATGCAAAATACTAATTTATTATTTTAAGAAAAAATTATGTATATTTTTATTAGTAGATTATTACTATAATGATATTTAGATGCTATTTAATCAAGTTGAAAAATAATTTAAGAAAATTTAACATTTTTTAACAAGTCGTCAAGCTTTTTGAAAGTTTAAGATTGAACAAGATCCATTTACTGTAAATCCGATGCAGTTAGAGAAACACTTTACATTTATTATATCTTATAGTTCTAAAATAACTAAAAATAAATAAATACTAAAATTTAACAGCACGTTTTCACTTTAAAAAAAGTCCTAAAGTCGATACAAAGCCACTTAAAAGATCTTACAGGCTCTATCCTTTTTCGAGCATTAGCTTGACCCTTTTATCTGCTCCTTTTCTCTTTTCAGAAAATGTTTGTTGTTGCTGGTTTTGTTGTACAGCATTTTCTGTTGAATCTATTTGCAGCAGTTGAGTCCAATACTTTATGTTCTCTTAGGGAAATATTTGGTGGATGAGACTTTTAGAAGATGGTAAGTCTGAAAGAGATGAGTGAGAGACACTGTGTTATGCAAGTGTTAGGAGCAATAAATTGGACAAGATCTTTCATTGAAGAATCAGTAGGGAAAGTGTTGGTTTCTCCCTTCGTGTGCTAAAATGCTTCGAAAAGGAACAGTAATAATTAAAGAAAAAGTCTCCTCTTGATGAGCATTTGTATGACATTCAACATTAGTAAGAATCTTTTCTGCACTGAGAAGATTAGGAATTGAGAGTGGTGGGATCGTTGTCATAACTAGCTAGGATAATGTTTGAACTTCTAGGGACATTGTTTGTCTATTACATTTCATACCCTTTTCCGCAAGTCATTTTCTCCTTTCATGCCCTTCCATTATTTCCCTACTTTTCTCTCAATTCATCCCAAGATTGCATGTTTTCAGTTTGTATTTGCGTTTGATCGTGCCTTGTGATTAGGTAGATACCATTTTCTAAGAAAAAACACTAAATTCAAAAGACTTTTTCTTTAACATAACCATCATTCTTAAATAACAATGGACCCGCCAAGTTGAAGCTTGAGCTTGAGGTGAATGAAGCCGGGGAGGCTTTTTTATAATGGCATTAAATTCTATTAAATCCTAATATTTGCTTATATTTACACATTAAATAATTTTTTTAACACTACAAACTAAATATTTATAAAATAAGATGTATTTTGTTAATTGTGATTTATTAAGGACATCTAGTATTTTTATGCTTCAAGTTTCTCTTTTGCAAATAATTAAGCGTTTTCTTCAAATCATATTATAGAATTAATTCAGGCCTGAAGCTTTGTCAATGCTATATACGCATTTAAGACACTTAAGTTAGTGCCCTGAAATTTCCTTTTATAAAATAAGCAAACTTTTTTATTCTCGTTGTTGTTACTATTTCTGAAAAAATATTTATAATAATAAGTTATTTTAAGAGTAACACTTATTGATTTCACAATTTCAGACGTAGATGATAACCTTCTGGCTTTCAATTTTTAAACTAAAGTAAATTATTATCCATATGGGATTAATATTACTATTTCTTTAACAAGAAATGCTGATTTAAGTTTTGTGTATTTATGTTGTTTTTTCTCTGTTATTTGTATACGAGTTATACAACCTTTTACCTATTTTTTTCAATATATTTGATATTGATAAAAGAATACTAATTTCAGTGTGAGGTCTTATTAGTATAACAAATCAATCTGGGACATGTACGTGTGTAAATTAATGGGTACGTTTTTTTTTAACTAATAAATTAGTTCTGTTATGATGTTTATCATTGTCTTTGTCTTTTATATATAATTGTTGTTATTAATTGTTGTTTTTTTCTTTTCTAAAAAATAAAGGATTTATTTAAACATAATGTTGTAATAATCTTATGATTTAAAAATGAAGATATAAGTTGTGATAGCTTGATAATGTTATATTAATTAATCCACAGATATTTTCTAAAAGCGACGCATATTATTTATATATATTAATAAAATGCGTTGAAATGGAAAAACCCTCGATCGAGCTAATATTTTTGTTTTCTTTGCAGTTTTTAGGATCTTGCTAGTTTTATTTAATTTTCTATTTTAGTTGAAATTAATTAAATAAAATTTATGATATTTATTAATAATTTTTATAATTAACTAAGAGCATTTATTTTAATGTATGTATTTGAGATGTAATAAGTGTTTTCAATTTTATCTTACCTTTTTTTTCAGAAAAAATGAAATAAATATAACATGACATTCTAGAAGTATTTTCTGATACCCTAATCCATCTACAGAGGACAAACTATTTACATAATAGTTAAAGATAATATCCATTATTAACTTCAAAATTTGGATTTTATATTCTTTATGATTATTTTTTATCAACAAAAAAAATTATAATTAATAAAAAATATAAAAAGGTGCTTTAACCCTTTATATACAAATTGTGATAGGCATTCATCAACATATAAGACAAAGTATAATAATAAAGTTTTTTATTATCACTTGTTGGTCAATTACTACAGCGACACCTCAAAATTAAACTGAACTCGAATGTTTATTACATATTTCATGGTAATATGGATCAGTTAACCAGTTAGTATATAAAGACAATATTATAGTATGATGATAAACAGAATGTATAGTATGTCTTTCTGAGACACCAGTTGTTACAAACTTAGATAAATACGTTAAAATAACTACTCTTGGTTAATAAGAAGGCTTTTGCAATTCCTTTCCCTGAACAATAATTGATGACGACTCTGTTAATCTATCAAATTAAATTATATCAAATTCATATATATATATATATATATATATCATTTGAAAGTCTAAGAGAAGGGTGTACAATGTCAAATTGAAATTGAATTTATATTTTAAAAAATAAATTTAAAATAATACATCTCATTTCTTAAAATAACTAAAAAAGGAAATTAATTAGTCGTCATCAAGTGAACGTATCTTTTTTTAATAATTCGAAGCAAGTTTACATAGCTTATAATTTACCTCTTTTTCTGGATGATATATACTATATAGTACGTTGAGGCTTCTCGGAACTTCCTTTCCAAACATTATGTCGGGTTGGCTTAGGACAAAGGTGCCATAACATTTATTATACGATGAAGTTTTAGCGTTTTTCGTGAACAGTAGAATAATATATTGTGTCCTCTTGTGTATACTGAAATATGATTACAATCACATAGATAGCGATTGATAGAGACTCTGTATTATGATTATATTGGCGTTAACATTGCACCCTTTGATTTTTATGCAGTCGAATGCCGTAAAAGTGTCATATATGGCTAAGATATACGCAAGTTCATTTCAACATATATACTATACGCACCATAGAAATGCGAAACAACTCACTCGTCGATCATTCCGAGACAAAGGGGATTTTTGGATATCCTATCTCAATCAAGCTTTAGCTTTGTTATTTTGTGATTACTCAGGATAAGAGGACAAAATAAAAAACAACAACGGAGGGGGAAGGAGGACAAATTCATAGTACTCTCTTGTGTTTACCCTTCGTGGCTAGCATTTTGTACCGCGTCGAACTCATGACCTACAAAGATATTCTATATATCCATGCATATATTGCTTTCTGTTATTATGAAAAAAGTGCAATGGAACTGATTACTATAGAAGATGCATATAGAATGTGTCCCCAGTATTGGAGTTGGCTCGTCTATAATTATCTTAGATTCATTCCCCATTTTTTGATTCTTTGGTGTTACTTGATTAGTCCTTTTGGAGAAAGAAGCTATAACAGTGTTGTTGATATATATGTAGCATTTGTGATGACAGATGGCAGGGAAGAGCATGCATGAAAGCTGTAGGGCAGAAGTGTTTATATATCTTCCTTCTCCTTCATCTTTACTTTGTTGATTCCCATCAAGAATCTTTCAAGTCTGGGAGCACACTGGTTAAACACTAACTATTGTTCCCAAACAGAACGCATGCATGCATGTCAAAACTTTACTTTATTCATGACCCAAGTTACTCACATTCTACAAGAGCTAAATCAATAAATCTTCGCAAAATAGTACGTGTTTAATTTGTTTACCTTATAACTTTAAGCTCGATAAATCATTTCTTCGATCCTATATATTTGTATCTATTAAAACAGCTTCGTATGACGAACTTATATATTCTTAGGGTTTTTTTTATGTTTATAGTTTATCATGTACACATATGATTTCTTATAAGAGATTGGCAATTTTCATATTATTATTTTTTTTTGTTCTATAGGGTTCTGCCTTAAAGAATATTATTTTTCATTAAGTGGCTGGAAAATGATATATTGGTTAATGCACCAAACCCTAGAAAAAGAAAAATACATTATCGATATCATTTGATGCACCACTAAAATGCAGAATCGTCAGCATAGTTGTTCAGAAGAGTGACATATTTATGTTTTAAAATATGGTAATACAATAAGAACATTGTTCATGTATGGATAATATATTTTACATTTCGTTAATAATATTTTCAATTGCTCTCAATATAGACAACTAATGATCGATCCACCCAGGCTTTTAACAAACCCCGTTGGCTTCGATGTTATAATGATAATATACTACAAGTTGTGTGTACTCAAGCATTTACAAATGTCAGGCACAAGAAGTCCTATATAGTAACCTTATAAATTGATAATGATATCTATTAATTAAAATATAGATAATTTGATAGTGATGAAAGGCCTATAAATCACTTTCATACAGTTACTGAACTGATAAGAACTGATACTATACTTTTATATTATAACCTTTGGAAATATATTCTATGCATGCTTGATGTGGACCAAGATGCTCGTGGAAGCGTTGGAAAATCATTACTCATACTGTCTTTTTTCCCTTTTCTTTTTATATGGGATGCAAAGCCAAGACTTTACTAAAGGTGATTTTGACCATACAATTGAATTGTTAAACATATAAATATGTAACGTTTCCTTTTGTCTAAATTTTCAAGGATTTCCCCGATTTAGTACTACCAAATTTTTGTGAAATTCTCTATACTCCAAAGGGGAGGTAGGGGAATTAAAAGCAAAAGTGCTTAAGAACAAAGGATGTATTTTTTTTTTTTTTTAAATATGCCCTTAATATGGGTCCACTTTAACTTTAAAAATATGGGGTGGTGAGTGGGAGTATAAAGGCAAGCTGTGTGTTATATATTGGTTGGAATCATGTGAGATGAAGAAGACATAGGGCTTATTCAAGAGTATTGCCCCCACCTTTTTATTTTCTAACCCTTTTGTCTCTTTTTCTAGATTCCCAATAAACACTTAGCATAAGAATATGGTGGGTAATTGTTTGCTTAATTTTTTTACTCGCAGATCAGTTATATATATATATATATATATACCCAGAAAGTTGTGTTTGAGGCTTTAAGGTTTTATATTATGAAAAACATGATAAGTATGGAGCGAGTTAAATAAACGTGAATTTATATATTCTAGTGGAATTGTATACCGCATTCAAAAGTTTAGTATCTATCAACTTTAGAGGAATTGTAGGCATCATTGGTTGAAAATAATCACAACCCAGCTGAACAACTATTTTTTGTGATCTATCTATAAGAAGTACGTTGAATTGAATGAAAATCATGTTCTTATGCTGGGGTTGGGCTCCCTCACCCGCTGGATCTTGAATAGACGGTGATTGAGAATGCATTAAGTGGATGAAACGGACATATCCCTGTTATATTTATATTAATTAATTTATGTGAGTGAATGAATATTAATAAATGTACATAGTGGAGTACATGTTACAATGACTTTTTCATGGTGGGAAGGAGGCAGGGCTTAGCCAAGTCCAACCCCAAATCCAATCCTGGATCAGGAGAAAATGGCAAAAGGGCCCTTATGAAAAGACCAAAACGCCATTCTCTTCTCTGGCCCCCACCACCACTAGTGGGGCATGGGACTTATACTCCCATTCTCATCACACATCAATCAGTAACTGTGATCAAATTCAACCTTTTAAATTGGACCCACCAAATACCCCTCTACTTTCAAATCCATCATGCTCACCTTGATGCAGCCCAGGCGCACCACAAACTATCAGTACGGAACTCACCCAAAAAGTAAATAAGAATAAAACCCATTCATCTTTCATCTTTAACATCTTACTACTACACACTAACCCATCCACTTCTAACCGTTTTCCACGCATCCCAATAATGCTTCTCTTCACTAGTACTACGTAGGTACTTCCAACTCCAACGTTCCCCCACTTCGCCTGGGATACAGTTTTCACTTCAAGATCATGGCTTTAGATTAAAAGTCATTTTTAAGCATGTTGGCCAATACTTTTCCCTGCCTTTGACTTCATTCAGTTAGTTATGTTCCTTCAGAGTCAATGTGAACTGTGAACTCCCACTCTGCATTCCATCTCTCACAGTATGCTTCACTTCTTTCCCAAGAATATCACTTTCTCCCTCGATAAAAACAAAACTTGTTACCTTAAAATTTGTTTTAAAATTCTTTTTTCTTCAATATCACAAACTTTCAACTGTTTCAAAAACTACTAGTACTGTTACAGAATCGGAGCTACAGTCACCAACTAGTAACAAGATTTGAATGCAGAAAAGATAACGCAACTTGCTAGTATTTTCAGGCTATACACTACTACGACAGAATCGATGGGTACACTCGTCAACTGTTTCTTGTCATGCTATGTACGCTTTTCAACAAAAATTTACTATCAACTGGAACACAACAGAATTAGAAAAAAAGAAGATTTGTTATGCATTAATTTTTTTTTTAACATTGATAGTGACAGCAGCTTATCGCCCTAGGTTCAAATATTTTTTTTTTCTTCAGATTTTTTTCCTAATGATTATTATTAATCACAGAACCAGTGCCTGGCACAATTTGTGTGCAGTAAGAAGATCATAGTTTATGCGCCAAAATAAAAATAAAATAAAATTCCGTCACATCAGTATCTAATTTAACAAGCATTTCCCGAGTGCAACGGTTACACTGTAGGTCCACAACGTTAGCCAACAAAGCTAGGATCGTATATGCTATGCTCCATTAACAACATATTTAATTAATTTATACAGAATACACTTAAGTATTCTTGATACTGATGTAACCCTAAAGATTAAAGAACCCTCCAAATAAAGAAATACATTCATATTTCAATATAACCTGTCAAGAAGTTAAACACAATATATTATATATTTTTATATATTTATATCCTTATATATATTTATATATAGTAAAACATTTACTACTACCAATGACATGACCTGAAATATATAAATAAAAAAAGATATGGAATGCCACAGTCTGAAGCATGCGCCAATGGTGAGGCCTTTTGTGTATAGATTCTCTGGCCCTACTTCCTCTCCCTAATGGGTTGCTGCCATTGCTACCGACGGCGCAGAAACAGCCGCAATTACGCCTTTCGGGGACACGATTCCGGCGGGGACGTGTGTTTTCTTTTCCCCATAAAGGAACTTGTGGAGGATGAGCAAGCTCTTGGCGAGAACGTGGTCGTGCCAGGCGTCGCGGGAGCCGAGAAAAACCTCAGTGGCGTCGAGGCGGTGCATGCTCCGTTTCCACAACCCGTGGAGGCGGTGAATCTTTTGAATCTGACGGTTGGCGAGCGTGCAGTTGTTGATCTTGATCCTGGCAATGGCAGCCTCCAGAAGCCTCCTTTTGGTTGTCTCGTCCTCGGTTCCAGAAGCTTCAGCGCGTAGAAAGTCGTCGAATTCAGGCACCCCAATGGCCCTTCGGATCCCTCTGGTGTAATCGGCGCGAGGATCGAAGAAGTCGCGAACCTCGTTGACTTGACCGGCGTCGATCATGCGGTCCACACGTGCCTGAAGAGAGGAATGGAGCACGGGGAGGGACACGTCAACCCAGAGGAAACAGCACTCGTACCTTAACCTAAACTCGGCATGGTGATTCACGAGCGCGTCCAAGTAAGAATTGGAGCCTCCAGCAATGATGGGTAAGCCATTCCTTTCCACAATGGAATCGATTGCGGAAGTGGCGTGGCGACAGAAGTCGCTGGCAGTGAAATTTATATTAGGGTCAACAGTGCCAAGAAGGTGATGTGGGACCCCGCCACACTCTTCTTCGGTGACCTTGTTCGTGGTGATGTCGAGGCCCTTGTACACTTGCATTTTGTCGGAGTTCACTATCTCCGCTGGTTGGAAGTGTTTTGCCACGTCTATGGCCAACTTCGTCTTGCCGGTACCGGTGGCCCCCATTATCACGATCACCTTGTCCTTACTCCGATGATGAAACAACGACTCCACCGTTAGTCCCTTTTGGAAACTTACTAGGGGCAGCTCTTGCTTGCAGGCACAGGCTGATATTGAGATCTTCATTTTTTAACCACAACCTGCAACAGTTGACCAAACCTTTCCTTTTTAATTCACTTCGCGTAATCCATTCCACCTCATACTACCATTAATTTATAAACAATTTGTTACCACAATTCTTCTCAATTTAATCCACCACCAAATGGATAACTAGCACAATTAAAATTATATCTATGAAAACTAGGAGCTTTGTCTAAAAGGAATAATAATATTGAGGAGGAAATGAAAGATGTTAAGTTCAGAAACAGAGTGGTTAAAGCAGGGGACAAGCAAAGTAACGGAGGGTATATACTAAAAAAGAAAAGAAATAAAATTTACAGTAACCCAAATGAAATTTAGATGGACCACGGTAAGAGCACGTACCGTCAGTGTCAAAGACGCGGCGAGCGGTGGAAAAAAATGAGTGTAAAGGAGTAGTGCTGTGCACACAGCTTGGTGAAGGAGGAGGAAGAGTAGTTGCTCGGATATGGTTGGTGATTTTTGTGAGTTGAATATGAAATGGTGTGGGAGGAATAGGAGGGTGTTGTTGTGTGAAGGGGTTGAATGGAATTAGAATAGAAGGTTTGTTTCGATTTGTTGGGGAGGGGAGCGATGGATGGATGGATTAGTGAGTAGATTTTCTGGCATGGGAAGTGAACACAGCGGGTATTTATAATTTATAGGAAGGAAGAGGCCCACATCGAGGGTTCGCATGAAAAGTTGAGATTGAAGAATACTCACTGACCTTGGTATTTCAACAAATTAAGTAATTGGAGATAAGAAGTTAATGAGTTAGTAAAAGAACACGTAAGGGAGCACTAATAGTAATAGTTTTAGTGTGAGTGTTAGCACCTTCATGCGTAAATCCCCAAGATGTAACACTCACTACTGGTCCACAGGGGCGGACCCAAGCAAAGCAACCAAAAAGTTAAAACAAATCATATATGCATTAGCTTTTTCTACAGCTTTAATTATTCATTTCTCAGAAAATAAATATATTCATTTTGCTTTATAAATTAACATTACTCACTTTATTTTAATCTTTATTGTTTGATATTCATCATAATTTATAAACAGTTATTTCCCTTAATCGGAGTGCTAATAATATCACACTTTTACCTTTTTACTGGTTAAAATATTAATTTATAAGACGTATTAATTTTCTCTTTTCATTTGCCCTTAATTATTTAATAATACCGATATTTCTTTTATTTATTTTAAATTTACAATTTTAATATTTAAATTTAAAATTTTATGTATAATTAATGTATTAAAAATCTTACTAATAAATCTTAAAATTTTCTGTAATTTTGGACTGTCTTCTTTTCTAGATATCCTCTTATTAGTGAATATTAATTTCAAGGAGTGTTTTTATTTTATTTTCAACCCATTAAAAGTAGGCCCTGTTAGCAATTATTTAAAGAATCCACTAAGAAAAATCTATTCACCGCGCTGCTAAGATGAGTCCCAGGTTTCATTTAAAAAGTAGAAACAAAAGAGTGTGCCTTGATAGTGTCTCAAGGAGTGTATTTAACACCTTTTACATAATGAAAAATCTAATAGATGTTTGAAAAGGGAAATAATGATATAAAATATTTTAATTTAAATTATTTTTGTTTACCTTTTGCTTTGCACAATAAATTTAGTTATCTTTCCTTATTCATTTGGTTTAATTACTATATTTGAATTGATTTGATTTTTCTAAACAAGTTTAACATGGATATTTAGTTGTAAGGAAAATAATTAGACTGTAATTTCTTTTTACATAATAAAAAGCATTTCAACAAGCGTGAAAAAAAATAAATATTCAAATACAACTTATAATCATATTAATTATAATTACCTTATTTCAAACACATTTTTAGATTTTAAATTCAATGAATTTTATTGAATTTCAATGAAATACTTTTTTTATTTTTAAAAGGTTTAAAATTAATAGTCATCCTAAAATTTGTTTTGGTCAAAATATTTCTTTTATTATTATCAGTTTGAATATTTGTATTCGATTAAGGTATCATCGGATCAACCTAAATGGATATCTTGGACTGCCATTGAAATATCATCAATAATCATATTACAATTTATTATATATATATATATATATATATATATATATATATATATATATATATATATAACATTATTTACCATATAAATTATTATTTATATTTTAGAGATAAATATTAAAGAAAATAATAAATTTTCAGCAATGAATAAGTTAACAGACAATAACACACACATACACATATATATATATATATATATATATATATATATATATATATATATATATATATATATGTTCACAGGATAAAAAATTACAGAAAATGTTTATAAACAAAAACATTTTAAGCAGTCTAGAAAATAATACATACAGAGAAAATGGGGGAAAATTTAATTAGAATCGTCAAACAGTGATGTCCTAAATTAGACTTAATTTAAATTTATTACATATAATAGTCTTGATTTTAATGTCGGCTTTATATAAATTTTATATATATAAACGTGATCTAATTTAAATTTAAAATCGATTCAGAATATCTAAATCATTTATATCTGATTAGATGAATATGAATTTCAATCTATTTTATTGAATTTAAATTTTAGATTGGATTATGACATAATTGCAAATTCGAATTTAACCCAATAGATGTTACAAGCAAAATAGATTAATTGTGCTCAATTAACTGGATCCCACAATCAAAATAATATTCTCAAACACTTTGAATTTTCTTTAAGTAATGAATCTCCTTGAATTGTGGCTTATATATCATGTGTACAACAATTTTTTCTCGCAATATTAGCTGGTGTTTCAACATTACTTTTTCGGTTATGTTTAATTAAGTTGATTTTTGACATGACAAGATATTCTCGTTGACAGTTTGATGACAAGTTTTCCTAATTTCTTTTTGGAATAATTGATCAAAAGTATATTTCGCTAAACAAGTAATTTTATAAATACCACGTTTGTTAAACTCTATTGAATTAAAACTTTAGTGGAAAGCATATAATAGATTTTATTCGAGTAAATTTTGGTTAGTCGAGTCCCAACTGTATTATTAGATTACTAGTATTTTGACAAAACAGAGTAGAACTATAGCTACTTTATTTTAATTATCATTTGAAATTAAAAGTGATATAAAAAGTATAGTAATTACAAATGAAAATATTGAGCGTTTATATATATATATATATATATATATATATATATATATATATATATATATATATATATATTTATAAAAGTAACATGTACATCTTGTATAATTATAATCTATTAAATATCCCACCTTCATTAGAATAATGATATTTTAATAGTATATAAGTGGATATAAATCATATTTTATAAATTAGTTTTGTAATGTTGAGTTAAGCTTGAAGTTCACTTTTTCTTAATACGGTATTAGAGTTTATCTTAATAAAATTGTTAGACCTATTAAATAACTCGCTATCTCAGTTTGAGATTCAAAACCTCACCTTACAAACATATCAATAAGTAGATGAAAAACTTATCTTACAAACTAATTATACAAAAAAGAATACATGAATTACACAAGAAAAACATGTTAGTGATATTTATAACACTTTATAAATGATTAGTTTAACTTATTCACAATAAATTTTATATAATTTATGATAGTTGAAGGTTTAAATTTACTTGAGATAGTCTTCTATATATTTTATAATAGTAAATAAGCTCAAGTTACTATTGACTTTGATTAAGCTTACATTGATTAAAAATGGTCTTATACCATTATTTTATAAATTCCTTATTGGAAATTCCAATTAGACGCATGCTTAAAAACATCATAAAACTAAGTTAATATTAAAAAATAGCACATATGACAATGATTATTATTATATGTATTATTATTGTATTAATAATCTTATCATGATTAAAAACATATCTATTAATGAAACAGTATTTTAAATTGAAAAAAAAAAAAAAAACACATACAACAACCATTATTCCTCTGGCTACTGATGTATTATTCTCTATCTATCTATATCTTTATCTATATCTATCTATCTATATATATATATATATATATATATATATATATATATATATATATATATATATATATATATATATATATATATATATAT
>Ga0209489_107344_pt1 | contig 16553 bp, 5 predicted proteins | sample SiratrowhiteBW_FD_187527 | JGI IMG/M metagenome (GOLD analysis project Ga0209489, IMG submission 187527) | Root nodule microbial communities of legume samples collected from California, USA - Siratro white BW (SPAdes) (version 2) | ecosystem: Host-associated > Plants > Roots > Nodule | place: USA... | reverse complement strand
ATATATATATATATATATATATATATATATATATATATATATATATATATATATATATATATATATTCTTAACAAGATCAAACATTAATTTAAAGAAATTTGAATTGGGTTAAGGTTAGTCTAATTTTCAATTAAACCAAAATAAAAAAGGACGATTATTATTAAAGATTTGAGTTGGTCTTTTTTTTATTTATCAACTCCAACTGACCTAAATAGATCATAATTAGATTGAATATTTATTGTGTTGATAATTAAAAAAATAGTCACTTTTTTTATTTCTTAACACAAAAAAAAATCTCATAATTCCAATATTTTTTAAAATATTTATAAGGTAATAATACTTAAAACGAAAATATAAACAATGATTCTTAAAATTTTTGGATATCAAAATAATAATCATAAATATTTAATAATCTTAAGAAACAATGTAATCATCATAGTCATATGTTATATATTTATGATGTAATTAAGTTAGGTTGATTTTTATAGTTAAAAAAAATAAATTTAAAAATATATATTTTTTAGTTTCTATTATTAGAATTATCAGAGTGAATCTACTTCAATTAAGTCACCTCATGTGACTTATAATTCGGGTTAGGTCGTAGTAACTAAAGTATAGCTAAGTTTTTATTTATTTAGTCAGATTCGTTAGTTTGATATTTATATGGGTCAAAATCGAGTTAATCGATGTACTAATGGATTGACCTGTTTACCTTTTATACTAAAATTTTTTTATTCTAATTCTCATATGAGAGAAATAAATCATATCATTTCTCTACTCTTCTCATCTCTTCCTTTCTTATATGTGCCTCCATCTTCTATGTGACACCTAGGCTTTGTGTTATCTTTATCATTTTAGCTTCATGCTTGTATTGCAGCTTCGCGCCTTTGTCACCAAAGACATACTCAAACACATCTAATGTTTTGCTTGGCCCTTTTTTCAAATGAATCCTTGACATTACCAACAATTATGACCCTTTAGAACATATTCTCATGATTTATTTTTTTTAGACATGTAAAATATTTTAATTTAGTTAGACCAAAAATGATTTGCTATTTTTGACATGAAGGACCTTGGTTCGATAAATGTTATTTTGAGTATTAAGTTTATAAAGAAATATGATAACATTTTTTAACTCATGTATAAAGACTTTTAAAGAAATTAGAAAGCCTGAGTGGAAATTATAAGTTTTTGGAAAAAGGTTGAGAGGTGTATGGTGTGGGAAAATAGATTTAGGTGGTTCTTAGTTGAATTTAGGATGAATATGGAAAAAGATTATTTGTACCAATGATTTAGTGATTTTTATTTTGACTAGCTTAGGTGGTAAATAATAGAGAAAAAGAAATTGATTAAATATTGGTAAAGAAAGGATAATAACTTAACTTTTGGAAGTGTACTAACTATTTTGAAGTTAAAAAGACCCTTCATTGACTTGCTTCCTTAGATAAGATAAGAGATGATATAGAAAAATCCAACTAAGATAAAAGGCAAGAATTTCTCCTTTAATAATTATTCAATGGGAAAATCAAACTTGTAAACTTAAATTTAACATTAATTAACAAATCAAATGTTTACCATTAAAATAAAAGTTATAACTTATAATAATAAGAGTTTAATTTTTTTTTTGTTTAAAAATATAAAAGTTTAATAACTTAAGTATATACCTCCAATTATAAGGTTAAAGATAGATTATTTATTTATTATAATAAAAATATATAGTATAATAACCTAAAAAATTATTTTTTAGAATAAGAGTATTAAAAGTGAAAAGAATATTTTAATATTTTATTATTTAACTGGAAACACATATAAATAGAAATTTTTTATTCAGGTTTCAATTTTCACACAAACTATTATCTCTCTAAAATCTTGTCTTTCTCTTTTATCAAATCAATAATTGAGAGTCTACCATTGACTCGTGTGACAGTAATATGAGTAATATTGTTGATCAAAAACTCTATTTGAGTAAGTTCAATTCTACCACTTTATTCTTTTGAGTCCATTTTCAAATTGTTCTTTAGGATTATGTATAATTTTTTTGCATGTTGCCTAAGAGACTTGAAGATGAGTCTCTCTTGGTTTAAAATTATAGTGATGTAGTTTGATCATTGATCAAATATTCTTTGATATAGGTTAGGGTGTCCATATTTTTAGATTTTGAACTCCTGTAAATGTTCATGTTTTATACAGGTAAGGGAAGATGAATTTTAAAATATTTTCAATAAAACTTTAGGTTAAAAAGCCTGATTGATTTTTCATAATATAAGTTTAACTATTATTAAATTTGTGATATATAATTATTGGTCCAAAATCTCTATGTAAAAACTTTAAAACTTGAATGTTTGTAACATGTTAATTCATACTTAATTTGATATGTGCATTAATATATGAGATGGAAATGGTATAATGACTTAATCCTTACTCGTAAATTATAAAGAAAATATTAATTTATGAAATGGAGGAACAATTTTGATTGATGAGAATAATATTATAGATATAATTACTAATAGGTGATAAATGAATTATGTATTTAAAAATTCTATGTGAAGTAAGTTGTGAATGTTGTGATGAATGTTAATATAAGGATTTAATAAATGAATGGTATAGGATGTGAATTGATTAATATGAATTACTTTTTACAAAATTATTTATAGATATATACTAATAATTTATTTTATTATATAAATTATATTTATTAAAAACCTACTCTTTTTACTTTATTTTTTTAATTCATATAATTTTACTATTCTCTTTGCTTTACATCATTTCTGTGGGTTATTGGATAGAGTGAGAATAAAAGAAAAGGAAGACAACAACGCAATAACGTTGAATTATTTGATTAAGAAGAAGATAATGGAAAAAGATAAGAAAATTTGTAGATGGTTTAATAAAAAAAATATTTTTTAAAATTATAAATTAGAGTTAAAATAAATTTTAAAATAAGAGTATATTGAAATAAATTAATTTTAAAAAATAAAAAATTGAAATTATTTAATTTAATTATTATTTTAATATTTTATTTTATTACATTATAAAATGTATATTAATAAAAAAATATCTATAATTAATTTATTTTTAAAAATTATAATTAATTATTTTTTATTAATTAATTAAATTGACATTTATCAAGCTAATGGATTGTGCTTGTATTTTCTTTTTCATAAATAAAAGTTTTTAAGTGAATATTTGTATAGTTTTTCATTTTTTTTTTACCTCGTATTTCACTTTAAATCCTTTCATGTGAAGAGTTAACAAGTAGGAACACAGGATTAATCTCAACAAAGCATTAAAGTAGTTTTGCACTGAAATAATTTTGTAAAATCTGTTTGCTTTCTTTCTTTTTTTTCTTTTTAATCGTGGTTTGATGAAAGGATTCGTACAGACCGTACTCTGTCCCACGAAATAATTTATAGTGTTTCTCCATTCCTTTGTGACTGCTGATACACAGTGTCAGAGTGTATCCTTGTTCTTCCCACCAACTATTGGGATAAGTATTGCAGAGAAACCGATAAACATTGCTTCCAGCCTTCATCCAGCTGTATGCAATTCATCATTTCACCTCACCAACTTGGATTTATCTGGATGCATTCAACCAAGTTGGACTCTTTTTTGACCCCAGCTCTTCAAATCAATGTAAAATCAAACAATCGTATTTTCTTCACCAAAATTTGTACATAATTGATACATGCAACTTAATACAAATGAAATCAACTTTTTTTCTGTGCAACATTACTATTATCTAAAATACTGGAAGCCCGTTCCATGTTTTCTTCTGCTATAATCTTTATATTTCTCTTATTATTTTATATACAGAGCATTAGATAAAAATAATGCTTTAATATGCTAAGATATAAAAAATATTGTGTTTATTTATAGTCGTTAAGAAGATATAGATGAAAAAATGGTACACGCTGAAACAGTGTACTAACCGGCTACGACTGTGGCAGACACTGACACGTAAAACATGAGTTTTTTCTTGCTGGCATTTGTAGATTAAAATATCTTCAAAAATAGGTTTACAAAAGACCAAAGTTTAGGCATTTTGGTACTTTCAAGTTGCAAGATGTAATTTTTTTACTACCCTTTTGCCTATATAAATGCTAGCATGTAGAGTGAGCAAATCACTAACAATTGAATTCAAACGTCCTAGCATTTGCAGGCACAGTTTCTGCAGCAATGGCATCACGCGAGCTTCTAGCCATGGGGATATTCCTGCTGGTTTGTCTTGCCAAGGTTCGCGAATTAGCATTACCTTTGTCGGATATTCAATTTTTCAAATAAAGTTCTTTTTATTTTCGTTTAGTAAAGATGAGACTAACCATTTTCCTTTTGCATTCGTTGTTGTTTTGTCATACACAGGTATCATCCGATTTTAACATAGAAAAAGAAGAACACGAACTTGACTTTCCGGATGGTCCTGTAAGTTTTATTTTCTTGGCAGAATAAAATGTTTCTTTAATTTTGTTATGTGCTTGATGTAACCATATACTTATAATATCCTTTCTGGAATTCACTTCAGCTTGTAGTGAGAGACGGGAACAGAAGGCTAATGCAAGAGATAGGTAAGCATAAGAAAAGTAATGTTTGTACATTATAAGTTTTGTGCTTCCAGTTTTAAGCATGGAATGCCCATTTCCATGTTAAACATGTTACTAACTACACAAATTAATATGTTCTTAAATGAAATGAGAAATTAATCTTTTTTGTGTTTATAGATTGTGGAGGATTGTGCAAAACAAGGTGCGGTGCCCATTCAAGGCCAAACTTGTGTCATAGGGCATGTGGCACGTGCTGTGTGAGGTGCAAGTGTGTCCCACCTGGTACTGCTGGTAATAGGGAGCTCTGTGGAACTTGCTACACTGATATGACCACCCATGGCAACAGGACTAAGTGTCCTTAGACCTTAACAAGTCCAAGCTAGGTTCAGTACAATGTAATAACAAGTCTCCTTAACTCATCCGAGCTCAAGTCACCAACAAAGTAACAAGTCCAAGCTAGGTTCAGTACAATGTAATAACAAGTCTCCTTAACTCATCCGAGCTCAACTCACCAACAAAGTTTAGTACAAATATCTGTTGTAGTTTAGTACAAATATGTGGGCTTAACAACATCTTCGTGTTTTTACTGTGGTGGTATGTATTTTCTTTAATCCATTACATAAACTTTACTCTTATATATATATATATTATGGATCTTTGATCTTTATATATGTATTTTATGTGTTATGAAGCCCAATTTTTATATTATACCTCTGTGAGGTTGGTGTAATGCAAGGCTAATTGAATCGTGTATCGTGAGTGAGCTATTGAATAGTATACGTATATACCCGTGTGAGCTATTGGCCTTTTTCAATCTTTTTGCGTTTCACCTAAAGTGGTAAAAAAAGCCAAAGGGCGCCCTTAAGGCAAGATCCCTTCCCCAAGATTAAAAATGGAAAAGCTTTAGAAAATCTAATCCCTGCAAGTACATCATACACTAGCACACAACGTCGGGTATTCTTTCATGTAATATTAAAATTGTTCCTCTTCCTAACAGCCTAAGTCTAAACAACTAGTATTCTATATAGTTACAAGATTGGAGTGCCCATATTGAATTCTTTTACTTTGAGAATCAAAAGCTGAAGATATTTGTTTGCCCAACTCAATGTTCAATCTGACTCTTTACAATAATTCAATAAAGGACAGGACTTATCGTTACCTTTCTTTTCTTGCTGGTTACCCCTTTTACTGGAGCATTTGCGGCAAAGCTTTCCATGCGTAAACATAAGGCAATTCAGGTCAAACTTAAGTTCATTTGGTATCCTTTGTTTTAGATGAAGATACGACTTGTTTCTGTACCCAATCCATGGTTTTTGCAATCTAAAATGTCTGCATAAATATTCAACTAAATCAAGTGTTATAAATGAGTATACAGTAAAAGATGAAATCATGCTTACGTGAGTGTCCGCAGGAAAATCATCTTGCTGAAGATTGAACATCAACACACAAGCCACCTACAATCAACCCAGCAATTCAGAGAAACCAACACAAAGGGGGAAAAGGCAAATAAATTTGTATTTAATTGAGTTTACAGATTTCCACATGATGTTGTTTACTTACTCGGCGAGGATGTAATCAAATACAATCATCATTGATGTCTTATTAACACAAGACATGTGCTTCGTCGGCGTGTCCGCGTCGCTGGCGATCGCGGATGTCACAAACGATGCGTTCATTGCCAGAAACAGCATCGAGGTGAGGGAGCGGCTTCGCATTCTTGCGGTTCCGGTTCGGGTTAGGCCGCCACCAACCGTTTTCGGCTTTCTCTCTTAGGGCGATAAGCAGCACTTATCGGGCGATGAGCAAGTCTGTGTGTCTATCTATCTATATGTTTATATATTTTTATAGCTTTATCTATTTATTTCTTTTGTCTCTGTTTTGTGTGTCTATTTATTTATTTATTTATTTATTTATTTATTTATCTATTTGTCTATTTATTTATTTATATTGTTTGTTTTTTTATCTTTTTTTTATTTATCTGTTTGTCTATTTATTTATTTGCCTATTTATCTATATATTTATTTATTTATCTATTTATTTTTATATTTATTTATTTATCTATCTATTTGTCTATTTATTTATTTATATTGTCTGTCTTTCTATTTTTTTGTTTATTTATCTGTTTGCCTATTTATCTATCTCTCTATTTATCTGTCTATTTGTCTATCTGTTTATATGTGTATTTGTCTATTTGCCTATCTGTCTATCTGTCATCTCTCTATCTATTTATCTATTTGTCTATGTGTCTGTCTATCTATCTGTCTATTTATCTATTTTTGTCTATCTATCTGTGTGACTATCTATCTGTGTGTCTGTCTATCTGTTTATCTGTCTGTCTATATGTCTATTTATGTCTCTGTGTGTCTGTCTATCTGTCTATTTATGTGTCTGTGTGTCTGTGGGTTTGTCTATCTGTCTATTTATTTATCTGCCTATTTATCTATATATTTATATATTTATTTATTTATTTGTCTATTTATCTGTATATCTATTTATTTATCTATCTATATGTCTATTTATTTATTTATATTGTCTGTCTCTTTATTTATCTGTCTGTCTATTTATCTATCTCTCTATGTGTCTATTTGTCTATCTATCTATCTATCTGTTTGTCTGTCTATCTGTCATCTATGTGTCTGTTTGTCTATGTGTCTATCTATCTGTCTATTTGTCTGTCTATCTATCTGTTTTTATCTGTCTATCTATCTATCTGTCTGTCTATTTGTGTGTCTCTCTATCTGTATGTCTCTCTCTATCTGTGTGTTTGTCTATCTATTTGTTTATCTATCTGTTTATCTATCTATATGTCTTTATGTCTATTTGTCTGTTTATTTTTCTATTATGTCTATTTGTCTGTTTATTTTTCTACTATGTCTATTTGTCTATCTGTGTATTTGTCTATTGATGTCTATCTGTGTGTTCGTCTATCTGTTTATCTATTTGTTTATCTGTCTGTCTATCTATATGTCTATTTGTCTATTTGTTTGTCTGTTTATCTATCTATATATGTGTCTATCTGATTGTCTATTTGTCTGTCTGTGTGTATGTCTATCTGTCTTTTTATTTATTTATCTGCCTATTTGTTTGTCTATCTATTTGTTTTTTTTATCTATTTGTATATATATCTATCTATTTATCTGTCTATCTATTTATTTGTCTATCTATTTATCTATCTGTCTATCTATTTATTTGTCTATTTATTTATCTATTTGTCTGTCTCTCTATCTGTCTTTCTGTCTGTCTATCTATTTGTCTATTTATTTATCAATTTTCAAATTTTATAATTTTAAAAAATTAGTTTAATATTTTTAAACGACTTTAAATTAAATGTAACTAAAATAAAAAAATTTATAAGAAAGATAAATATATGATAATAGGAATATAAAATTTAAGCATATTATCGTATAAACGATTTATAATTTTTTTAATCTAAAAAAAATATTTAACGGTATTTTTTAAATATACACTCAAAAATATTATTTTTGTAAATTACATAAACTAAAAATCAATTCTAAAATTAAAAAATTAAAAACAAACATACATTAAGCTTCTTATATAAAGAGAAATCAATATAGGTTTGTCTTTCTATTTACTTATAAAGAGTTTTAATTAGAAAAATGCTTTTCTATATAATTTTTCTTTGTTGAATAAATTTACTCAAACATATTCAAAAGTATAATAAATGTTTATTTTATTAAAAAAAATAACAAACATACCCATCAACTTTTTTTGGGGCAATGTTCTAACTTTGAAAGATGTGCGTGGACTCTTATTTTGTTTGTTTTTAAAATATTTGGGTTTGTGGGTCCATCTAACACCGGCCCATATCCCAATGTGCCCGACTCATGACGCATATCGCGTGTTCTTTACGCCTTAAAAATTATAATATCACTTGGGAGTGTTCATCACTCTAGGACAAATAAAATTAATATATAAAAAGCTATCTAATTTAACATAAAATGTCTCATTACTTTTAAGAATTATGTTTTAGGATGTTAGACAAATTTTAATTATAATTTAAGTTGATAAAATAACTAATAACACATTTTATAAAAGTATTACTACTAAATATTAGAATGGTTACAGTAATTTTTTAAAAATTATAATCAATATATAAGATAGTATTTTCATACACATATATATATATATATATATATATATATATATATATATATATCAATAAATATTGAATAGTATATCTATTTTATGAAAAATGGTTAATTTATAAACTTAAAAGCACAAAAATTAATAACTAATTTTACGCAAAAGTAACAGAAATAATACTTTCTTTTTTATCTATATTCCTTTTAAAAAAGGGTTTAAGAACTACCTACCTATTACTTCAAAATCGAGTTACTTGATTTAAACACAAGATTAATTTAGTTTTAAATCTCTTATAAAATAATTACTTTTAATTGAATTTTTATTACTTTTATTAAATATTCAAAAAATTATATTTTTTAATTAATTCTTTGTTACTTAATTTTTTTATTAATCGAAATCTTATCTTATCATCTTACTTACATAAAAAAATGTAAAATTTTATGAATAAAATAAATATTATTGTCAATACTTTTACTAATTTTATTAGAAACCTATTGAATAATAAAATCGTAATAATCCTCAATAATTCCAATGTCATCACTTACATATTCTAAATTTATTTATTAAAGAAGCAAACTAATTCTACAAACAAATAAAAAGTTGTTTATTTGTATAATAAATAGATTAGACAAAACAAAAATAAATAAATTTATTTGTTTATATTGAAAAAATATTTAAAAAAGTGCAAACATTGATTCATTATTTAGTGGTCGAGGTTTCCTTTTGACAAATTAAGCTGACGAAGGAAATCATTCAAAAGTTCTGTTTCTCCTCTATCGGAAAGTGAGTTTTCAGAAATGATGTGTGTTTTTCTGTAATAATAATAATTCTTCCACTAGCTATGACAGAAAAGCTTAGCACAAGCATTAGGAATTCCTAGCACTTGGAAGAAAGTATTTATTAGGGACCCCAGCATGCATGTAAAGAGGAAAAAAATACTTATAGGAATATTAAGTAGAAATCGTGTAGATTTGACTTCTCTTGAGGCTATTTCCTCCATAGCTTTCCACATATGAAAATTTAGGTAGGATAAGATTAGATATATTATCTCATGTGTTAAGGAAACTAGTATATTAATAATCAGTGTTCACTTATAAAAAAAATTATAATGCACCACGATGATCCTTGTGAAAGTTTTCCTGATGTGGGGAATTCAGCTATAAGTTCTGTTTGGCCTTGTATGGATAATGTGAATTTGAAGCAAGAGGGGTCCTCAAAGGATCAACTTAAGGTACGTAAAAGGATGCATGTGCTGAAATAATAGATGCATGTGAATGGTCCATGATTTATATCATCCACGTTCTTAAAAATTGCTAATACTCTAAGGAACTACTGTGGTCCAAGTTTATTGACAATGGTTTGGAAGCTAATGAATCACCACTTTCTGATAAGAATTTTGTAGATTATCCTACACATAGATCAAAGCACTGTTCATCTTTCCTTGGGACCTTTGCTCAGTTCACATGTGTCATGAAGCTAATAAGATCATGCAAACCAATCAGACCATCTTCCTCAGTCACTACTCATCCTTTGAGGTTTATAGGTTTATAACTTATAAGGGTAGTTTTGCCCCATCTCATACCTTATATTTCTTTGTTCTCTAATTAGCCACGTTGTTCATATGTATTCAAAGGTTGGTTCTAATTCAATTAGCTTTGGGATGAGATATACTTTTTGTGGAGTCCTGATAACCCTAATGACCAAACAATATTTTCAAAAATATTTTGGATTAGGTACTTTATTGGTATAAAATCGTTTTATATTACTGTTTAATTACAAATTATTGTGTATGATACATTTATTAAATTATATAGTTAGTATTTTTTAAAAAATATATAATAGTGAATGGTGACCAGTAAAAAAATAGTACTATAAACTCTTTTGCCAAACAAGCATGAATTCAAAGTAAATGGCAGCATATTAAGAAATAGCATTGATAATTTAAATAAAAAGTGCGGAATTACTAAAATGAATTTTTAGATGTACATTTTACAAAAGTAGATGACCTTACCTATTACTTAACTTTAACTTTCCTAAAATATATATACCGATAAAAAATATATTTTTAATAACAAAATTTAATATAATTTAAGTTAAATATTTATTGAATAATTTTAATATTTGAGTAAATTTTTACTTAGAATTTTCTATTTATAAATCAAAGACAAACAATCTTGTATAAATGGATTGGAAATGCTTAAAGCATCTTCATTGCAAAGTTTTAAGTTCTTATTTGATTTGAATAAGTTCATTATTTCATATATTTTTAAAGATATTTTGCAAGTCTTATATTTCAACCTTTTAAAATTTTATATAATATAATTATTATAAACTAATATTAATTTAATATGATAATTATATGAAAATATATATTATACTAAATTTTTAATTCAATATCATTAAACATGACAAATAATAGTTTTATATGCATAATTTTTTTTAATATTTTTTTTTAATATCGACACACTTAATCAATTTAGTGTTGGTGTTATAACATATATTATAACATATTATAAACCATATAAATTAAGTGTATATATCCTACTAGAAAAATATCTTTTAAAAGAATTTATCATGATAATTTTAAAACTATTTTTGAATCAATTGTCATTAAAAGTCAAATAATATAATTAAAGTCAAATAATATAATTGTAGTTATCATTATCTTTGTTCATCATGTAAAAATGATTATGAGAAGAATCGTCATTATTTTACTAACATAAAAAAACATCATACAATGATAATGAGAGTAAAACCATTATTTTTATTATAATCTTTCTTTTCATGAAGGTGTGACAGTGACAACACATTTTTTTTCTTTTTTGTAGAGATATAACCATTTTTCTTCTTCTGGTGAAAACAACTTGAGGCTAACCCATATTATATCTTACACGTAATACTAAATAATCAAATAGTCTATATAAAAATCAAAAAATTATCAAATCTTAATTTGATCCATATAATAACTAAATTGTGATATGATAGATCCTTCTACATCTATCAAGAGTTTGTGATTTTTACATATGAATAAATAATATAAATACTTATAAACTTTTTGATACTTGATATCTTAATTTATATTGTTTATAATATAAATAAAATATAGATATCTCATTTATAAGACATATAAATTAATACTTTACTCAATCAAGATTCTGTTACTCCTTTAATAATCACTTCTCATATAATAACATCATTAACTATTTCATTATATAGAAAAGTTAAACATTAATTTATCTTCATTACATAATATAAATCATAACAACATAGTCCATCAATAGAAAATGTTCCATTAAAATATAACATGCAATGTTTGCCATCATTAACACTTCATAAGGTATTTTGTAGTTTATAATTATATCAAATTAAGTAGGAACTTAGAGTTATATAACACAATCTTTAGGAAATTTTCTTTTTCTAATTATATGAAATTCACTAGAAACTAATCAATTCCTCTCAAGCAACATATTTCAAAGAATATATTATATCGTAACATTCTCACATTTTAAGCATCAATTACTTAATATTGAGATCTAGATCAAATAATAAATTGTACACTTTCAAAACCTTACGAATGATCAAAACCCTGATTTGATTCAGAAATCATCACAGCCAAGGATTTAACACAACCACATCCCTTGGATTTTCCTTACGTGGAAACAAAGGTTTGAAGAAGAAGCTAAAATACTAAAGGGATTCCTTGATCTCTTCCCAAAACTCAAACGTTTAGTCATAAAATTTCCAAAATAAACTCAAACTCGTGAAATTATATCTTCCCCCAACAAACCCCATGCATACAAGCTTCCAAAATGGAAAAGATAGAAGATGAAGAAAGGTGTCAGGAGAAGAGACTCACTCAAGGTAACAAATTAATCCAGGCTCTAAATATCTCCTCAAATGTCTAAAAAATATTTTCTCACTCATTTTGGTGGTGGATCACATGTTCATATTAAAAAAGTACCTTTTTATTCTTAATCTTCAATTCAAATTAAATCTTATGATATCACATCAATATGTTTTATAATTTTTTTAAATTTATATTTTAAATTTATGATCTCAAAATAGATATTCTTATAAGTGTATGTGATATAGTATAAATTTATATTATTTTATGATTATCTATTTTCGTTAAATTTTCTTAAGTATTAATAAAAATTCCTTTAGTTCCACTAACAAATGCAACGGAAACTATGTACGGGTTATCGACGGTACGTATCCTTCCATAGGAATGGTTTATTTTATCAATAGAAAAATAATATTTCAATATAAATTTTATAACTATAATTTAAAAAAAAAATTGTTTATGCAATAATTTTTTCAATTTTTCAATTTTTCGTAAAATATTATCACTCCAAATGCAGTTACACGTGTCGTTATTTCCGTTAACTATTTAGGTTCTTGACGCTACCATACTGAACGGCTTATGCTGGGGGATGAGTTTACAGAATCGAAGTGTCTTGTTAAATCAAAATCTATCGATCATCTCTTTGTCTGTTACTAATGGCATGGCTAAGTTTGTCCTGCAGGTAAACAAACTGATTGGACACGTGGCCTTTTTGCTTTGGTATGTAATCTTCCATCTTCATGAAATTATTTCTAGTTATTGTCAAAAAGAGTAATTATGCCTAACTTCTAGTTCTTTGCAGGAAAACAACAATGATTTTTCTTTTAAAGACATTTGTATCCTACACATTTAGGTTTTGTTTGTTGTTATCTAGAGTAAGTGAAAAAGAATGAGAAAAGAAAGTTGAGTTATTTCAATCAAGAGAAAGAGAATGAAAAATAAGTATAAATTTTATAGTTGATTTAATTAATATAATAAAATAATTATTTTATATTAATTTATTTAAAAATAATTTGTAAGAATTTAATTTTTAAAAATAATTGTATATATAAAATGATATTTAAAATCTAAATTATAGTTAAAATGAAATAAAAATATTGCTATAATAATTGTATATTATAATAAAGATAATTGCTATAACAAAAATATTTAAAATCTAAATATTTAAAATCTAAAATATTGCTAATAAAATAAAAATTATATTTCAAAATAGAATAATTTACAAAATATCAAAATTTAAATTAATTAATTTAATTTATTTATTATTTTAATTTTTTATTTTAATTTTTCATCTATAAAATGTAATTATTAATAAGATATTAAAACATTTTATTTTAATTTTATATTATTTTAATGTTTTTATTTTAATTATTTATTTCCATAATACTAAATCATATATTAATCTATTTTATTTATTACTTTAATATGTTTAACTTATTAAATATACTAATAAAACTCAAAATTTAACTATTTAAAATAATTATATAAATATAAATAATAGTAAAATATTTACTTACTATTATTTATATACATAATTATTATGTTTTTTTTTTTACATAATTGATTATATATAATTATTGTTTTCACAAATCGTTTTGTTCTATCGTGGACAGTTTATATTGTTTAAAATTTCTTTTGTTTTTAATTTCGTTTTTTCACTTTCTTTTTTTCCATTTGTGTGAATAGCAAATTATTAGAAACAACCACATAATTACTTTTCATTTGAATATAGTATTCTAAAGTTACAGAAGAAGTGAAAGAGTGAATATGCGAAAGTGCATAATAACATGGATGTACAGGTGTTTCTGCACCATGTAATTCAGCTTGGATTTGAGGGTGAAAAATACTATGACAATTCCAATTACCCTGTTTATCTTTTCTTCACCAATCACACCACAAGTCTATATTGTCATGCATAGAACAAATTCATGTAGAGGTGTTGATTGGATAGTCACGTCACATACCGATATTTTTAAGCAAATGTGCATATTTATTAAGCTACAACGTTACAAAACATTTCATGCAGAAATATCACAATGGATATTTTGGTACTTAATATGGATATATAAATTCATAATGGTGGCAAAAAAAAAAAAAAATACAAGTCAACTATAATTATTTTACCATGTATACTAGTTGTTTAAAATTGATAGCAAAACAGAATGAGGTGGTTGGAAATGTTCAGAAATTTATAAATTTTGTTACGTACTAAATGACTTTTTATACAACTCAAAGACTTTATTCAACCAAATGAATTAAAACATTTTAATTTTGACTAAAAAAATTAATAGTAAAATGCAAGAGAATAAAATATCATAATTCAAAACTTTGTATGTCAAGTATAGAACTTCGATTAAATTAGGACAGAGAGTATGAAAAATCAAATGAAAATTTAACTAAAAAGATAAAAAATGATAGTTTTGCTTAAACTTCAATAAGCTAGAATACATTTGAAAGTAAAAATATCTGCACTTGTTTTTGAAAAACACTATAGTTTTAAAAGATTCTTAGGATTTAATTATATTTGAAGGTGTAAAACGTAAGTTTGTGTCAAAGGATTTTGTTGTTGTCGATTTGTGTTGAATAAAACATGGAGAAAGTAGTCCTTTTGGGGTGTGGCATGCTTAATATCGGAGGGATGAGTAAAATATGAATTAGGAGTAAACACTGATATACGAAGGAAGATTCCTGGAAGATGAAGACGGATAAAAAGGGTTGATCTGTACCTTACTCTACAATAAATGATAATAAGACAAATACTAATTATTTCCATTATCTTCCTTATTTCATCAACAATATCACGTTTCACAAAACGACATTAACTCTGTTGTTAATCAACTCACAAAACCAATGACAACTTTATTATAACATCATGACGTGATCTACTCCAGTTACCCAAAATATAAAGATTGATTCATAAAATTGCTACGGTGTGATCTACAAAGTTTGATTAATTATTAACTTTGAGGTTCTGTTAAATTTTAGAGGATTTTTTTTTTTAATTATTTGTAATAATTTTATTCATTTTTGAATAAAATTAACTTATAGAAAGATGCATGTTATTTTTTAATGAAATACTTAAACTTGGAAAAGTAAGTGTGGTAGATGTTTATATTAGAAGATACACTAACTAACCTTGTCTTTATTTTAGGATATGAAAATTTCTAAACTATTTAAATATATTAAATTTGAATTAATTTTTAAATTATTTTATTTTTAAATAATTGTTTAAATAAGATAATTTAAATGCTTCGAATTTTTTATTTTTTATTTGAATAAAGTATTTTAATTATATTTAAATTTAAAAAAGTTATTTAAATATAAAAAATATCAATATTTAAGATTTATTTAGGTGATATTATTTTTGGTTAAAGTTTGTCAATATTTATTTAACAGATATTTGTGAATTTCTTTTAGTTGATGCTAACTGAAATTATTTTCACTTGATATCTGACATCGATCAAAATTATTTTTATAATATTAATGGTTGAAGGTTTTTTTCAACCTTTCAATTAATATTGATTTCAAAATTTACATTAGTAAAAAATAATTCTAGTTAGTGCTGATAGAAAGTTTTCTCACATAATCTAGTAAAAAATAGTAGCAGTTTTAAAAAAGAATACTTCTAACAATTTAAATTACAAAATAAGTTTTATCAATATCAATACAAAACCTAATTGACATTAATAGAAAATTAATCATCTCGAAATTTTGTCTATTAATCAAGTCAGTCACACCTCAATCCTAATAAAGTTAAGAAGAAAATATGAAACAAAATCGAGATATTAATAATATAAAACATTTCAAATTCTTACAATTTTATATTATCTAATATAAATTAATTTAATTATTTAAATGAAATTCTAATATTTTCATTTTTTTCGAAATTTCTTTTCTAAACAACATATTTTTATCTTAAAGTATTTCAATTTTTTTATAAAAATAATTATACTCTTAAAGTTCTCTATTTGAACATATTATTAAAAATATTTACATGGCGCATTGGAATGTAAAAACATTGGATAAAATTCAATAGTCTTTATAGTAATATATATATATATATATA
>Ga0209489_107342_pt1 | contig 16557 bp, 16 predicted proteins | sample SiratrowhiteBW_FD_187527 | JGI IMG/M metagenome (GOLD analysis project Ga0209489, IMG submission 187527) | Root nodule microbial communities of legume samples collected from California, USA - Siratro white BW (SPAdes) (version 2) | ecosystem: Host-associated > Plants > Roots > Nodule | place... | reverse complement strand
AATTGCTTAGGACCATTGTTCAAAAGAATTTGAAAAATTGGGAAGATTGTTTGTCATATGCTGAATTTGCTTATAACAGAACTGTGCACTCATCTACTAACTGTTCTCCTTTTGAAGTAGTTTATGATTTTAATCCGTTAACTCCTATGGATTTGATACCATTATCCGTCAATGAACAAGGAAGCCTTGATGGTAAGAAGAAAGCTGAGAAGGTGAAAGAAATCCATGAGCGAGTTAAACAACAGATTGAAAAGAAAAATCAACAATATACAACTCATGCCAATAAAGGAAGGAGACGAGTCACATTTGAACCAAGAGATTGGGTATGGGTGCACATGAGAAAAGAAAGATTTCCAACACAAAGAAAATCCAAATTGGGTCCTAGGGGTTCAAGTGATTCAAAGAATAAATGACAATGCTTACAAAATTGACCTCCTAGGTAAGTATAGTCTTAGTGATACTTTTAATGTTGCTGATTTATCTCCTTATGATGCAGGCGAAGATTTGAGGTCGAATCCTTTTGAGGAGAGAGGGGATGATGAGAACCAAGAGCTGAAGTTTAACCAACCTCAAGCACCTGGACAAATAATTAATTCAAATGATCCTTTGAAAATTCCAAGCGGACCAATCACCAGGTCAAGGGCCCAAATACTGAAGGAGGCATTGATTGGGCTAATTCAAAACATTTTGACTGTGCAAACAAAGTCTAAGATTGAATTGAAGCCTAATCACGTTCTTAATTTGATATGGGCTGATGAAGGAATTAAATGAAGGAGATTTGGGCTAAAAAGCAAATCATTTGAAGAGAAGGGCCCATAGAAAATGCATAACCAGATTTAATTTAAGTGTAAATGGGCTATTTTGGGCTTGGGTTAAAATCTGAAGAGTCACCCATTATTTTGTGGGCATATTTTAAATTTTTTATTTTGATGTATTTTGATTAATTTTCCATTGGGCTTAGAGTAGTCATGCTTAGTAAATTGTGTTTTTCGTTTTCCTATTTGATGTAATAATTAGTCATCTATAAGTGTGCCAAAAAGTTGTTGTTGCATTAAATTTGGAGGCTTCTAGGCTGTTGAAGAGTTAGGTTAGCTTTTAGAAGTTCAAAGATCTACTTAAGTAAGAAAACACATGTAAACAACAACTTTGAATTTAAAATACGAATTTGAATCTGAAAATTTCAGAAGTGAGAGTTTCTCTCTTGAGTTCTTCATTTGGACTTGCAACTTATCAAGGGTTGATCATCCTTGTGGCGTTTACCTTACTTTAGGGTCTTTGCTGCGTTTTCTATTCCGCAAGACAAGCATTCTGAGTAGATCATCCTAAATCTGAATACTTAGGGATATTGGGGCATTCAACTACTCTTTGTTGTGGGTTCTGGGGTTTATTCCTAATCGGGTTCACATCAAGTTGCATCCTATTAGGTGCCATATCAATATTGTACTTATATTGCTTTAAGAACGCACCCACCAAGCCTTTCCAAGAATGAATGCGTGTTGGTTCCAGATGCATATACCAACTCAAGGCCATCCTTGCCAAACTATCTTGAAAGAAATGTATCAGCAATTTCTCGTCATGAGCATGAGCTGACATTTTCCTACAGTACATGGTTAAATGGCTCTTAGGCAAGTGATGCCTTTATATTTCTCGAATTCTGGGACCTTGAACTTAGATGGAATGACTACATCTGGTACTAAGCATAATTCTGCTGCCTCTCGTAATCCATAACTGCTCCCACGTTCTATAATTCGAAGTCTCTCTTCCAAACACTCTATTTTTCCTTTTTCTCCTTCAATGCCAACAGTGGTGGCTTTTGATTGGAACCTGTCGCCTATCAATACTTGCAGGACTTTTGGAGTAGCGGTCACTTGTGGCCCTTCTGATGTAGATGCCCCAATCATATTACCACTTACCATGTTATCATTCAACGACATTTATAGTCGTTCTGGCTTATTAGTATGCATAACAGGCATATTGACTGGGACGACAAGTGGAATTTGATTCTACTGAGAATATTCCTGAGTTGGTGGAGTGTATCCAGGAGGAAGACCAAAAGGGGGAAATTCGACAGAAGTCGCTTTAGCTGCTTGTGCGCTCCTTTCTTCGCTTTTAGAGATCCGAGATGCTAAAGCTGTCACAACTTCTAGAATTCGAGCCATCTGGTGCTTGGGCTGACTGACCTTAGTCTTTATTTATTCTTGGGCTGCTCCCAAATTCTCCATGTTCCTCTGGTTGGCACGTGTCTCGTATGGGTGTCGCGGTGTTCTGACCGCTATTGCTTTTTATCTTTCTCTATTTTTATTTTATTAAAAAAATAATTAGATGACAATAAGACATGCAAAGACAATGGAATGCATTTAAACTAGATGGAAATTATAAAGTCATGTGCAACTTGCATAATACGCATATGAAAATTAACATAAATCTGGGTTAATAGAGAGTCTGACTCAATAGAGAGTTTGACTCATAAGAGAATACAACCCAATACATGTCAAAGGTAAACAAAAGAAATGACAAATTAACCCCTAGCACGAGCTATAAAACCATTCATCACTCCCACAAGTTGTTTACAATGCTCTATGAAAATTGTAATATCTTCTGGAGGGTTGTAGAACTTCAAAGATGATTCAACATTAGACAACATCCTCAGGACATCATCAATTGCCCCATTGGCTAGAGAAGCCAGTTGAGAAAAGTAATTCTTCCAATACTCTGCGACTTTCTCCTGCTCAGCCATGAAGCCCTCTGCCTGAGCCATCACAGTCTGAAGTTTTCCTTCCACTTCGGTCCTTTGCCAATGCTCATCATTAACTCTTTCTTCATAGGTTTACATCATCTCCTTTGCTTGTTGTTCCATGCCATTGACCACGATCTGCAATTCGCGTAACTCTTCCAGAGACTCCTGCTTCTCTTTCTTGATATTCTCATATAGGTTCTTCCATTGTCTTTCTGCTGATGAAACCACGTTCTGTTCTTGAGCTCTCTTTGTTAGTTCAGCATTGGCAGCTACCAAATCTTGCTTAATCCTGAACGTATAATCTCTTTCTGCTCTCTACTTCCTCATCAACTCTTCATGTGCCTTGACTCTTTCCTCATAGTCCTTTTTTAGATCTATGCATAGACTTTGAAGATCCTCAGCTACTTTAGCAGTTTTTGCTTTCTGTTTTTATATTTCTTTCTTCAACAACTTCACCTCTTCTGGCTTGGTGTCTCGTGTTTGTTCTTCCCTATCCAAAGTCCACGATCTAGAATCTTTCTCCATACGAATTACATGGCCCCAGGAGGCTCTGACTTGTTTCAGAGTATTAGTAGCTGGGCCATCCTCATAATACGCCAGCAGAGGGATGAGGGCGGCAGGTGTTGGCGACCCTCTGATAGGATACCTGAATTGCCTCTGAGTCAGCACCGGGTTATAGTTAATACAACACTTGGTGCCAATAAGTGGCACATTAAGGTATTTCCTGCAATAATAGATGGGGTGTGACCTCTACTACCATGAAAGATGCCATCTGATCTTTTCTTCTGTCAAAGTTGTAAAGAACTGTTTCCAGTCTTATGATCCTTTAACTTCAAGGCCATGGTGTAATGTTCTTTCTAATGGACAACTGACACTAGAAACTCTCTCTCCAACACGAGATGTAAGCCATACATATAGCATGGGAAAGTAGCATAACATTTTCCCCTTCTTCCTCTCGGAACACAAATCAATAGTCCCAAAAACATTGGCTAAGATAGTTGTAACTGCATTTTCGGATCGTGTTTTGCTAGCAATAAACACATATACTGCAACATAGTCCATGAAATACTCGATGCTGGGAAACAACAGAACTCCATAGATTACGATGGCAATAACATCCATATACGTTTCCAGTCTTTTTTGTCAGCTAGTTGATGCAGATAGGCTTTCAGAAACTTCTAAGGAAAACCTTTCGCCCCTTTTCTGCTTACAATTATGCTTTCTAGCTCTGCAGGATGTATTTTCATAAGTCTGGCTAACATGGGCATAGAACCATGCTGTTCCACGTGCTTGTATGGAGCCGTTCCTGACAAGGGTAGATCTAGAATCTGCTCGAATTCTTCAATAGTAGGCCCCAACTGGAAGTTTGAGAATGTAAAACATCTCAAAGGTGGGTCAAAATATTGTGCTAAAGTAGTGAGCATAGGTACTTGAACCTCTAGTTCCAGTAATCCCAGTAGGTTTCCAAATTTCTTTCTGAAGGCGCCTCTCTGTATTGTCTTGAGTTTTCTTCCCAACTCTCTAAGATCGTTCAAATTACTTTCATTCACCCTTATGATGAGTTCTTTTCTTTAGTGACTCTGAGTTTGACATTCTCTCGATTCCAGATTTCATGTTAAATTACATTTTATCAAAAAAATGCAAACGACTTTAAAAATTTTCACCTAAAACAATTGAAACTGATAAGAACCAAAATGCATGAAATGCAAAGGTGAGGAAGTGTACGAGGGAAACATCGTCTCCCAATTATGATATGCATGAATGCAACGCATGCTTTTATAACATAAAAATTTCACATTTTATTCTACAAACACTTTTTTCCTGAAAATTTTGTTAAAACTGTTTGAAATTTTTTTTTTGAGAAACACGATGAACGGTAAAGGCACGCATGTATCTCCCTTTTGTGCCCTAATCGAAGGCTTTAGCGTGATGACACTTAAAGATCTAGAATGTTAGATGCATTCTCACACGGGATAACTCCTAATCCGTAAAGGTATACGGTCACTAGAGCTATGGCTCACTTTACCACATTACTCAAAGCAGCTGGTAAACAACTTGCTTATGAGCATGCAAATAAAGCAAACAAAGTCTAGTTGGGGTTCTTGCAAAAACTGAGAAAGGAAGTACATCCTGTCAATATTGCTACACAACCTCCTTCTATTTCTAAGCTCTCTCAGACTTGGGTATAGGGCCCCACTCATGATATGTAATTGTGTGTGTGTCAAGGGAGAATTATGCATATCCCACCCCCACCTGCAAAACAACCAGAAAATCCCAAATAGATATACACAACATATCATCTAACCTAGGGTTCAATTATTCTAGCAGAGTATACAAACATTCATACATGCAACAAGGACAGAGAAAGATAAGCATTCTAAACATCACAATAATTTTTACTTGTTTAATTAAATTGGCCCGACTCTCCAATTATCCCCAGTGGAGTCGCCATCTGTCGCAACTGGGATCACGACGAGGACGGTGATCCGAATAAATTAATAAAATAATTTCAAGAGAATGGAGTCCCCACCATAGTTTTTATGAAAAACTATGGAAAAACTGAGAAAAGGATAAGACAGGTTTGCAAAAATCAGATTTCGGGTTCGGGAGTCGATTACGTGTGGGGAAGGTATTAACACCCTCACAAGGTCCGTCCTAAGACGGTGCCTTTAATTAAACAAGTAAAATGAGTGTGATTTTCAAAATGTTTATTTTCCAAAAGAAACAAAAATGCAGAAAAAAAACAAATAAAAATATTTTTTTATTTTTAAAGGGCTCGACAAGGTTTGACCTTGGTCCTACGTTTTTCCATAAGGAATTGAAAATCAGGGTTATGTAGTTCTTTGTAAAAAATTGTTGTTGATATTTTTAATTTTGAAAATTTTATATATATATATTTTTTTTTTGAAAATTCCTTTTGAAAATTTATATTTTTGTATTTTTTGGGAATATTATATTTTTGGAATTTTATATTAAAATTTTGATATTTAGAAATTAGAAATTTGATTTTGAAAACGATAGGAGTATATTAGGTGCGAGCGAGCATGCTCAATTCTCCTACGAATCAAATATTTTCATGAATTTTAACGGTAAGCCTCGTATTGGATATCGCCTGGCGTGTATGGCCCTTTGATTATCCAAGCGAGACATCAAAACCTTTCGAATGAAATTCTGGATAGTTGGAAGTTTAATTGAAATTTACTTAATAAAACATTTTTTAAAAAATGAAGAAAATAAAATATAATGTAAAGAAAAACATAATGCCAAATTTTTTTATTTACTTTTATTTTTATAAAAAGGGAATTAAGGGCGCATTTTTTGGAATCGAAGAGAATTATGGGTTCAGGTTCAAATGTATGGGGTGCAGGAAGTGACTCCACCCACTGAAAACTCAATTAGGGTTAGGGGCACTTTGGGAATCCAAGAAAATTATGGGTGTAGGTCCAAACGTATGGGGTGCAGAGAGTACCCTCACTCAATCAGAACCCTAGTTGGGTCAAAACCATGCTTGAACAGCTATTGCCGCCGCTTGGAATGGAGGAGGCTGTGGCGCATGAGGGTCGTCCCAGATGACGGTGGCTCGATAAAAACACGACGTCGTTGGAGGGAAGGACGACGGTTCAATGTGGTGGTCGCGTGGGAGGTGCGTTTGGGTTGTGAGGGTGTAATGGCAAGGTCTGCTGCGAGCCAGGGTGGCGCGGAAGGTTTGATGGCTAGTTTCTGTGGTGGTGAGATGCCTCTATGAGGGTGAAGGTGTGGGAGGCACGGTGGAGGTGAGGTAGTGCAATGGCAAGGGTTGGTAGTGGAGAGGGCATGACTCTCCTTTGGAGTCGACGACGACAGCGACTGTAGGTGGTGGTTGGAGAGTATGACCATGACAAGGTGGTTGTTGGGGCTTTACATCACCCTTTAGGCCAGTTTGAGTTGTGGGCTTCAATGGTGCAGTGGCATGGTGGTTTCTTTGGGTGGTAAGAGGGGTTGCACGCGAGGCGTTTTGGTGTGACGCAGAAGGAGAGAGGTGACGGTGAAGTTGGGTGGTGGTTTCTTTGAGCTTGGCATGGTGGGGGGTGTTTTGGAGGCTTGATGGAGCTTGTCGTGGGGCATTTTTTAGGAGAAGTGGCAGCGGTGGTTTGCAAGGTGGTATGGAGATCGCAACCATGTAGAATGCTCGGTGCGTGGATGAGAATGGTGTTGAGAGGCATGGTGGTAATATGGCTGACGACTTAGGTTAAGGGAAACATGGTCGTAAGATGGCTGACGGCGGTGAAGATGTCGTAGGCTTCTCTTTCCATGTGAGGGTGGCTTTTATGGTACAGTGGCATGGTGGCTCCTTTTAGGGTTGGATGGGGGCTTCAATGGTGTAGTGGCATGCTGGTTTCTTGGTGGTTTTGTGAAGGGGCATGGTGGAGACGTTTTGGAAGGCTTGGTGGAGGTGCATGAGAGGTCTAAACTTAGACGCAAAAGTGTGAGAGTGAAGTGGAGATGCATAGTGTGACCTAGATGGGAGCCATGGTTATGTGTGAGCTTGAAAACCAAACACGTTTTATTGGGTGTAGTGAATGTAAAGGGTTGAGTTAGTAAGTGCATGGGTTCTCCTTCCTACATGATGATGGCTTTTTTGGGTGCGGGTGCAGAGGCTGTGGTAGCATTGCTCCTTTGCTGGGATAATGCTTGTACAACTTGCAACTGCTGTGGCAATTTTGCCATTTGCTGGGTTAATGCTTCCATCTGCTATGTCATAATTTTATTTTGTGCTAAGATTGCATCAATGGTGTTCAGCTCAAAAACTCATTTCTTTTGCATGCTTTGCCTATCATACTGTGCTTGATAATCTATTGAAGCCAATGCATCTATGATTTGGGTAGCACGTTCCATATCTACTGCCATCATGGTGCCTCCTGCTGCTGCATCTAGAATCATTTTTGTATTTGGCCTCAACCCATTATGGAAAATATTCAACTGTGTAATTTCTTCAAAGTCGTGATTAGGACACCTTAGCAACACCTTCAATCTCTCCCATGCTGCACATAACGCTTCATCCTGTCCTTGTCTGAAGTTTGAAATCTCTAATCTAGCATTGATGAAACGAGATGGAGGGAAAAAAACTCTGTAAAATTTTTTCCTCCACATCACTCCAGCGTGTAAGGCTTTGATTAGGATGTGATTTCAACCAATCTTTTTCCTTCCTGTTAATGAAAAAGGAAATAACCTCATATAGGCCGCTTCTTTGTCTTGGTCTTCAAATCCCATTGTAGCAGTCAACTCATAAAATGTGGATAAATGAGTGTAAGGGTCATCATGCTCCAATCCTGTGAATTGGTTCGCACTGACCAGCATCAAATGTGCTTGCTCTATTTCAATAACTCGAGTTGTGTTCGGAACATCTATACTTGAAAAATGTCTGGGCGCTTGTTGTAAAGCATAATCACCCAGTACTCTTCTTTGTGGCTGATTGACATGGCCATTGATTTCTTCTGTCATGATTACACCACAACTCTTCTCTACTGCCTAACTTTTCTGCTTACGCTTTCTCCCTTGCCTAAGTTGTCTCAGCGTCTTGTTGATATCTGTATCAAAGAGCAATTGTTCTTCTTTCACCTGATTTCTCAAACGCATCAACCATTGTACTAGCAAAAGTTTAACGATCACAAAAAGATCAGTGATTCACAACACAGTTAATACAAAATTCAATTTCCAATTCTTCACCGTTCCCTGGCAACGATGCTAAAAACTTGATACATCCTTTCAGCAAGTATACTGAGTACGCAAGTAATATAGACAATAAGTCGAGTATTGTATCCATAGGGAACGAAATGTATAATTGAGCATTGAATATGTATCACAACATTATGAGCAGAAATGCGTAATAAAGATGGATATGGGGTTGAGTGATTAACGAATGTAATAGAAAAGCAATTGAATTTAAAGTGTGTGAAATCAATATGAATAAAGGCCTTGGGATTGAATAATAACACTCTCCTTCTCATACACTCTTAATTATATATTTATATCATCTTGTCCAATTACCAATATGTGTAAATAAAAATCATTCAACTTGATTCCTCTAGCATTGAAATTCTTAAATTAGAATACCTAGCTCTGTCCCCAGTTACTAGAATAGATTAATTAGCATTAAGAGTTGTTGCTATAAACAGTCATTACACTAAAATCCATCCTTGAACTTATACATGCAATGAGTTAAACGTTTGGTTCCAATTTCAAAAAGTGCTTTCTAGTCACAAGAAGAAATCTAAGATATATCAAAATTGAATAAAACTTCAAACAAAGGTTCTTGAATTCAATGATATAAAAACAATGTTAAGAGTGCATTTGAATTGAGAATTTACATTCAATCCCAAGAGTGACTAAGTTTAGCTACGCATGGTAGCCATGAAATACAAAAGAAAGGGAAAAGAAGGGATCTTGATTTTAGACGGCCCTCCTCGGTAATCTCCAACGAGTGATCAATGATAAGTCTCTTTTTGACCTAGCTTTTTGTTTGTATAGCTTTTCGTTCCTCTCTTTAGGTCAACGCGCAACCGTTATCTCGTGATTTGCGTCCCATCAGTATTGACGCCTTCAAATTAAGGCTTCCTCGTGACAAGTCCTTTAAGTGAGTTTTAGCCCTGGCTACGTCCTTAGCTTGCGCGATAAGTCACTTATGCCTTCTTTCTGCTCATTCCCTTTAATTCTGCGTTTTTGTTTTCTCTTTCTTCAAATTTAACCTAATTCTCAACAAAATTTGTTCTATGCACAATAAAACTAATTAAATAGCAAAATAAATCATAACAAACAATAAAATCCAAATTAAAACCAATTTAATAACAGAATCAATGTAAATATGCATGAAAATATACGAAAATATACTAGTAATTAAATCCTATTAAGTTTTTGTTCACTTTTGCTCTTTTTGAGTGTATCAATATCAATTTTCCTCGGAGAAGCAATTACCACTATCAAACATATTAATGATAAGGAATGCTTGCTTTTTTGTGCTATGCTAATAATACTTGACTTGCTTCGCTATTCTAAACCTGGATGAGGTGAGGAAGCATAAAAAAATGGAGATTAAAAGATTAGGGCATACTAAATTGATTGAATGAAACATAAAACAGTGAGGTCATTCCATTTCTACAAACTACTCACAAGTTCCATAGTTTTGGCTCCACTAGCCCAATCATGATTTTGCTACCCTCAAAATCGTTTCCTTTGTTAGCCGATTGTGGGCGAGGAAGCATTCAAACCCCTGACACCGTGGTTCGTACCCACGTGCTCTAATCCTCTAAGCTACTTTTGAGTCGTTCTGTTGGATCGGTCGCTTAAGACCTTTGGTCTCTATGCATACCTAATGAAAAAAAATGGGATCACATCTTATAGATTCAAACAATATTAGATTGATGAATTGATGCAAACAAGTGTCTTGAGTATTTATCTTTTGGAAAATCTATATCAATTATCCTAATAGATTTTTTTTTCTACTAATAAGTCTCTCAATTTCGTGTCAATGTCCTTCATTGACCTGGATCATATATTTTTAATATTAGAATTATTTAGTCTTGCAATTTCATTCCCGTTATCATGGTTTGAGAATCATAATTGTTATCATCACTCTGAGAATCATAATTATTATCTTCGTTGACTACTCTATTGTCTTTACCTATATCTATATTGTTATTTCCTTTATTCAAAGAAGACTCAGTTGTATTTTTCTAATTCATTTTTTTGTTTATTTTTATAAATATATCCATAGCTCTTTTTTGTCATTCAACAAAAAGTTCAACTCTTTTTTTTTTAAAAAATTTGAATAACCTTATTCATATCTTCTAGTTGATAATTTGTATATTTTTATATAAAATAACAAATAATCTATATATATTTATATAACACTGATTATAACTTATAAGTATATAAATGAGACTAGGTTAAAAAGATAAAACCTGATTTTTAAAATAATGAACTCGATTGTAATATCTGTCTTGAAGTCTCAACTCTCCTACTGTCTTTCGATTGTGCTCTTTGGTAAGTCTTTAAATTTAATCTATAAATTTTAATTTCTAATACTCTTCCTTGAAACTGCACAAAGTTATCACTTTCTATTATAATTTTAAATTGTAAACTATTCCAAAAATTTAACCACTTTTAAAATTCTTTTTAAATTTTGGTTAATCTAAAAGGTATAATAAATTGATTACTTTATTTTTTAACTAAAATCTAACATTATTTTGATGCGGAAGTTAACAATATAATAATAAAAATATAACCTAAAATAATAGTATTATTTTGTAATATTAATAAATAAATAGATGAAGTATGTTGCTAATGTAAAATGAATAAAAGTAATTAAGCAAATATTTAGGATAGAAAATAATAAAATAGATAAATGTGACATCTACCATTTGAAAAAAATATAACTTATAAATAATCAATTAATTTAGTCACAATAATTGATATTTAAACGAATGTAACTTGTGTTACTTATATCATGTTGCTCATAATCATTTATTTTATTTTTAAAATCTTTCTAGAATAATATTAGAAAATGAACATAAGTTTAAAATAATGTTAATTAATCAACATGATACATGCTCTAACATTAATTCAACGTTTGTGCAGGGACACTTAGTGTAATATCTTAGAAAATAGCTATAGAATAAAAACTAATTTAAAATCTAGTTTTAGAGATAAATAAGATAACAACTATTTTTTTAACAAAAAAGTTGTTTAAGTAAAAGTTAGTTATTTACTTTTTATTTAAATAACAACCACCAACTCTCTCTCCCTCTAAGAAGATATTTTGTTTTATTCTAATAAAAACCACCAACTATCTCTAAGAAGATATCCTGTTTTATTCTTATAAACATTACCAACTCTCTCTAAGAAGATATACGGTTTCATTATTATGAAAACTACCATCTCTCAAACAAGTTCTCTTTAAAGTTTCCTACCTTCTCCTTCTCTCTAGATTTGTGATCTCATAGGTTATCAGATTTACAATCAGAGGACATCCCTAGATTCCTATCGTTGAGTAGATCAAGAGTGTCCGATCAGATTCTTGAACAGAGTTAGGTTGCCTGTGACTTTAAGGTTTTTGAGTATCTCTACTCTATAGAGATAATGGAAGCTAGTTTGAATGTTTTTAATAAATATTATAATTTCTAGTTTTGTGAATTTGGGTAAGAGAAGCTAGTTTGACTGTTTTTGATATATATTGTAATTATTTATTTTATTAAATATGAATTGGGTGAATTTGAATTGAATGGAATGAATGTTTATGTATGGTATGATGTAGTATCAATGTTTGTGAATGATGTGGTGTGTGATCGAGACATAGTATCTTCAGGAAAGGAGATACCCATGTTGAGATTATTAGGATGTGCATTGTTTGGGGATTCTAAGGAGGTATACTGGTACATTGGATTCATATAGATGAAGTTTACCAGTTGGTGAAGAGTCGTAGGAGATTCATATGGCCATATCCGAGGTTTGAAATATGAGCTGATCGGAATAGGACATATGGATTAACCTTGTGCATATGGGAACTGTACCCAAGGTTTGAAATAGGAACTGATCGGGACAGGCTGTATCCGAGGTTTGAAATATGAACTGATCAGAACAGATGGATGGTATATGACAGGTGCACACCTCTTGAGTCTAACTCAATGCACTAGTGTCTTCCGGAAGTAGAGAGTCTAGTGTCTTTGTTTGTGAGTCAGTGTATGTATGATGTGAGATGAATTATGAAAGATTGAATTGTTATTATTTTGTTGAGATAAAAATCCAATTTATGAAAATATATATTGTTTTGAAAACTCTCTAGCTTACCCTTCTTTTTGTGTGTTATTTGTTTTGTTTTTAAAACTGCGATGATCATGTATATTACACAGGAGCAGAGAATTTGATAGGTGGTGCGAGTCGCAGGGAATTGTGATGGAGAAGCTTCATTTTATTTTATTTGTAATTTTACAAAGATATTTTATTAAATCTTATGCGAAGAAGTATATTTTGAAATACATGATGAATGTAAGAATTTTTATATTCAAGTTTATTATATAATTCTTTTATGCAATAAAGCTCTTATTATATGAAAAATATGGGATGTTACACTTAGATTACAATTTTCATCTATTATTCTAGAACATTATTATTAAAAAAAATTAACAATTAATTAAAAGTGAATATTTGATCAATAGAATATAGTTAAAGTTAATTTTTCATTAAAAATTTCAAGTTAATTTATAAAATGAAATAAACGTGTATATTTATTAAGTAGTCATTAGTAATATAAATTTTCATTTTTAATTCTTAATTATTTTTGTTTATTTATAACCTAGAATTTCTACTCACAATTAACTTGATCTCTAATTAAGGTAAGCAATTGTAAATATTTTTAAATTACATTTTTAACTCATTTTTCATTTTTATTAAACCACTTTTTATCGATAATATAAAATAAAATTTAATAAGATAAAGAATTACTTTAATCTTTATATAATAAAATTTGATATCCACCACTTTTGCTTTCTCCACTAGAGCGGGGAATTCTCTAATGGACAATGGGACTACCACTTCTTTAAGCTCTTGTCTCAGTCCAAATTTAAACTTTTTGCACCTCCAATCTTTAGTCATAATTTGAGTGCTAAACCTAGCTAGATGTTTGAATCTAGTAGCATAATTAGTAACTGAATGTTTTCCTATTCTAGGTGCATGAACTCGATTTCTTTTGCATTTCTAACACTGTCTGGAAAGTATTCTTCCAAAAATCTTACTTTGAAACTTTCTCAGGTAACACTTTGAAACTTAATAAATATTTAGATAAAAAATAATAAAATAAAAGTTCTTTTAGCTACCATTTAAAAAAATATAGCTTAAAATAAATAATTATTAGTAAAAATAATTAATTAATTCACTTACACTAATAGATACTACTAAAAATAATTGATTATTTAAAAGAGTGTAACTTCTGCTAGTTTTAGTATTCCGCTCATAATATTTTTTAGAATATTAAAAAATATTGTTAAGTTCAAAAAAATACGGTAATTAATGAACATTACACATCATCTAATATTAACTTTTATTAACTTAGATAAGTCACATTAAATCACTTATAAAAGAATAATACATAGACTCATAATGAATTTAATCTATTATCGAAATAAAATTTTAAAAGTAAAAGATCTTATCTTTTAATCAACTTGATCAATGATAGATTAATCTATCTAATTAAATATATTAATTAACCCATAAATGCATAAAAAAAATATTAAAATAATTAATTGTGTTTATAATGTATAAATATATATATATATATATATATATATATATATATATATATATATATATATATATATATATATATTAAAAAGATTAGGGATTGACATGCTAGTTTGGTGTTTAACGAGTCTGTTATCCTATTATAATCATGACCACCTAATAATGGAATGAATTTAAGTGGTTCAACTTGATCTATTTTGTCACTTGTAAATCAATTTTTAGACTATAAATCTAAATATTTCTTTTACCAGTCAGATTTATTTGAAATCTTCATCAAATACATAGTTATTGCATTCTACATTCTTATATTTTGAAGTTACATCTTTAGAAAGGTGGTGAAATGAGTAAATTGTTCTATTTTAGATTTATAAAATACATTTAAGATTATATATTTCAAAATGCACAATTTAGAATATATTTATCTTATTTTAAAAAATAATTTTGTTAATGATGGAACTCAATAAATGAACACAATTCAAATAATATATATGAATAAAGTCAATCATCTCCAAAGTTAACATGTCTACATGTAAATTTTAATTTTTGGACAAACATCTGCATTTGACATTGACTAATATAAAAGGAATATCATAACTTAACCTCCGAATAACTCTATGTAGACCATAATATGTTTACAGTTATTATGAGACAATCTTTTTGTAATTTCACCTGCACCGATTTTGAACGTATAATGTTATGTTATCAATAAGTAATTGGAAATACGAATGTAAAGCATGACCCCACACATGAAAATACTTGAACAAAATGTGAATCTTACATATGTGAATACATTTGACTCGATGAAGACTAACATCTATGAGAGGTGTGATGCTTCTGTACCTCCACTTACTCTCCCTCATGCCTCTCTTTCTCAGTCTCGCAAAATATCTCTTCTTTCTCTCTCAGATCTTTTTTCCATATCTCATCTGTTTTAGAATCTAATCACACCCTGCAATAGCTGAGGAGTTAAGGATCATTTCATCCGATTAGATTTTCAAACAGAGTAAGTTTCTATTTGCTCTAAAGATCTCTTATTCTCTATTTTTCCTCAGGTTTTTGTCATCAATCTTAGTCGGGATAGTTGAGAAAAGTATTTTCCTCAACTTAATTAAGATTATACTAAAATTTGATTTTATTCTGATAACTTATTCTAAATTCCTAGAGTTTAGGATTAGTATCTCTATCGGGTATTGGAGGAACTATTGTGGAGATATCATCAGCTAAAAGAAGATAGTAACTTATTTTTTTTAAACTAGTTAGTTACTTTCAAATAGAACTTTAGGATAGAAGACTTTGATATGTGATTATTAGTACTCAAGTATTTCTTTCAGGACTGATTGGTCCTTAACCACTGAATGAGTTTGATTGTTTATCTTGATTTGGTATAATTGACCTGATTTGAGTAATGATGTTATAAAGTACCATGTGAGAACTTTTAATTGTTGTTTGATGGATTGAATATGACTTGTGATAAGACTTTGATAGGTATGACCTGTGGATATGTCTTTATGCATGATTGATTGATGAATTGAATCTAATATTGTGCAATTATGTAAAGTGGTAAAGTTTTCTTGAGATTAATGGAATTGAAATGGAAAATGAATGAAAAGATAAATGAAAACTGATGATGGATGATGTGAATTGTATGTGATGCGTAGGCATAGTGTTTTCAGGAAAGAAAATATCTGTGTTGAGAAATAAGATGTGCATTGTTTAAAGATTTGGTTAACGTTTGATATTTTGACTATACTAGTAATAGGAATCAAATAGATGAATATTACTAGGTGGTGAGAGTAGAATGAGGTTCATACGACTAAAAATGCAACTTGAAAGAGAGTTCGTCAGGACAGTCATATGGATTAACCCTGTCATATGAGATTAATGGTGATGAGATGAGACACACAAATTGGGGGTAGTATGACAGGTGCAAATCTTGAGGTCTATTCAATGCACGATTCTTCCAAAACTAGATTTAATTTCTCTATATTATGTGATGTCTTGAGTTGGATGATAGATGTTATCAGTTGATTGTTATATGTTAAATGATGTATACCCGTGATTATTTAAGATTATTAATTGAAATATTTTGAATTACTAGCTTACTCTTTTTTGTTTGTGTGTTGTGATTGTTTCTATTTGTGGTGATCGTATTATACATATGAACAGGTAATGTTGCAGAGGATATTGTGAAAGATGCTCTTAATTGAGCCAATTGTTATTAAGATGGATTAAGAATGAACATTTTGATTGGTAGAGTACACTTAAAGTTAATTTTTCTTTAAAAAATTGAAGCTATTTTTAAAATGAGATTTTGTGAAACTTGTATATTTCTTGAGTAATTAATAATAATATCAAATTTTATATTTAACTTTTAATTATTTTTATAAAATTAGATATTTATAAATCATCCAATATATATATATATATATATAAAGATCAACGTAAAAATAATATTAATTTTATGTGAATTTATGTTCATTTATAATATATATAGAATATATATATATATATATATATATATATATATATATATATATTTTATATATATA
>Ga0209489_107341_pt1 | contig 16560 bp, 8 predicted proteins | sample SiratrowhiteBW_FD_187527 | JGI IMG/M metagenome (GOLD analysis project Ga0209489, IMG submission 187527) | Root nodule microbial communities of legume samples collected from California, USA - Siratro white BW (SPAdes) (version 2) | ecosystem: Host-associated > Plants > Roots > Nodule | place: USA... | reverse complement strand
CCCCCCAATTCCTTAGGAAGAATTATTCATCGCAAATGCTAGGCATTTGCTCATGACTTACAACAACTTCTGTTTCGATATTTACAAAATCTGAAAACTTCCAATCACTTTATTGTGGGACACTCAAAATAATAAAAAGTTATTCCTAAATGACCTTTAGAAGCAGAGAAAAAACATATGTTCACATTGGGTAAGAGATTTACGCTCTAAACCCTAGATTTCACCTACACGATAAGAATATATATATATATATATATATATATTAGAGATGAAAATTTCATCCTACAAAAGCGGTATTGTGTAGTTAAATTATAAATAAATTTCATTTTCAAATCATTTTAAATTATAATTTAAATTTATTTTGACATATACTAAAAAATAACTTTTTTAGTTCAAGCACTAACATTTATTTTTGTATAAGTAAAAGAGACAGAAATTTCCATGAAGCTTAAGAAGAACCTTCTCAGAACTATCTTCCATCACTATAAAAAAACAACCTTACTCTTTTCGTCATTCACAACACCTTCACCAAAAAAACACATCACACTACACAATGACTTCACCACCACCACTCCTCCCCGTCACTACCTCCAGTGACGCCCACGCGCCGCCCATCCGCGTGAACCCACTCTACGTTATAGGTTTCCTCGCCACCACAATAAGCACCTCCTTGATAATCTACCTCGCGTACCACCATAACGACACCCCTATGCTCCTTTTCACCGCCTTCATCTACGTCGTTTACTTCTACGTCGACTTCTCCCCTCTCCCACGCGCTCCCTCGGCGCGTGCCATCCACATCAGGCTCTTCCTCTGGGCGGTGCTCAGCGCCGCCATGGTAGCATTCGCCTGTTCGTTTTGGACCGTTTTACCTCTCCATGAGAGCGTGTGCTTCTTGTGGGTGGTGATCGGTGGCAGCGCGTTGATCTTCAGCGCGTGGAGCGGCGACAGTAACTTTGTGGAGAAAAAGGAACAGTATTCGGACTTGGTGCAATCTTTTGGTCCCATAATGATGATGTTTTTTGGTTTGGGAAGACGCTATGTGACGACTCAACTTATCCTCCACGCCGCCATCATGAACGCTAGGAAGCTCGTTGGAACAACAACAAAAGTGTCTGTCAATACTCAAATTTTAAGTGCTTCCTTTCGTTTATCTTCGTAAAAAACTTCTCATATTTTTTTTTCATGAAATTTAATTGGATAACAAAAAGTTCCTTCATAATAAAATTTAATTGAAGTACAAATTCTTAAATTAAGATAAATAAATTTGTAACTAAAAATTTAACTGAAACATAATTGAGTAAAAATAAAATATATATATATATATATATATATATATATATATATATATAAACATATGATTTTTTAAATCTTTTACTATTTGAATAAAGCTAGATATACAATTTTTTTTTAAAGTAGCGTGACAGTGTGAATATCATAAAAAGTTTAAGAAATTTGAGTAAGAAATGTAAGAGATGTCCTCAAATTTATTATTAAGAAGAAAAAAATTAACGCTTAATTGAAATAGTAAAACATCGATGATTTGAAAGAAAGGCGCAACAAGAGTGACCAAATTAAGATAAACAATTCATTTAAAACGTCTCTAATGTACTGAATAAGAAATTATGGTTTGTATAAGTAATACAGTGAAGAAAAGAAATCATGTTTTGAATATAAGAATTAATAAAAGACATATTTTAAGTATTAATATAAATATTACTGGTAAGACTCACACCATTAAATTAACTACTTATTTTAAGTATTTTATCATTAAATTGGATTTTTATATTAAAGGTTTAAAAATTGTGATTTGTTGATTTGTTGTAGACTGATGATTTGTTGATTTATAGTAGACTTCAAATTGTGAGCATAAACAAAACTCTGAAAATGCTATTAATAGTTTCATGTCCACAAAAAGTAGACACGAAGAAGAACACAGTTCACCAAAACTGTTAGAACAAGGATATAGACACATTGTCTTGCACTCAGTGGGGTAGACAAATTGTTCTACAGGTTTAAAGCATGTATTTGTTGCTGCTCTGTGCTCACACTGCTAACTCCATTATACATATAAATTTGACTCATTCTTAAAATTCTTATATATTTTAGACAGTGTATGATTGCTGTATTGTATCAATGTCAAGGCCCTTCAGTCTAACCACAGACTCAACATGGCCCTTCAGTGTATGCAGTTCTCTCAGTCTGCAAAGAGAAAACAAAGAAGAATAAAAAGTGATACAAGCATGTGCAAGAAGTTTAAGATTCTTCACATTCTCTTTCACACAAAAATACAACGATATAATAATTGCTATACTATACAGGTAAACAACTTTAGATTGGGAGAAAGAGAGAGAACACCATAAGACGGAGGAACTGAGGTGCATATTATCTCCAAAACACTTGTACAAAGTAATTTTTAGTTTAAATAAGTTGTGAAAGTACGATACGGATATCACACCGACACGGATACACAGACAAGTGTACTCTTCAAAATATAGGACACATGAACACGAATCTATATATTAGAATCACTATAAATTATATAAATTGATAGTACGAATCTATATATTGTATCACATGAACACGAATCTATATATTACAATCACTATAAATTATATAAATTACAATCACTATAAATTATATAAAGTGATAGTACGAATCTATATATTATATCATTATGAATTATATAAATTGATAGTAAAGATTTATGTATTAAAAAAATCTATGAACAAGATTAGTAAAATATAATAAAAAATAAATCTAATTCATTTATCTAAAATGCAAAAAGTGAAAGGAAACTATAGAATCTAAATATTCTTGACTAAATATAAGATTTGTTTCTTATATTTATAATAGATTTATGAGTTTTTTAAAAATTATTGTATTAGTCCTTTCAAAATTTATGTTGGAACCATGTTAGAATTGTTAGATATTTAAAAAACTATCTATTGAATTGGACACATCACCAATACGTGTCATCTGTTTGTCGTACGCGTGTCTATATGTCGGACATGAGACACGCCCCAAGCTTCATATTATCAGCAATATTATCAACAAAATTCACTTGGGAGTAATATCTATAAGACGTGAGAGGGTGTGCATATACGGAAAAAACTACCTCAGAGACCATAATCATTATAGAAAAGCATGGATTCATACCTTGCAATCTCTGCTCGTCTTTTAGCTTCTTCAGCCATATGATTAAGTTCCGTGTAAGGTGTTCGTTCGCCAAACATCTTAGTCTCTGGTGGATGAAGGCCATGGAGTGTTCTCTGTGCATGTGCCCATTTAAGTTCACGTTCCTCCCTTCCAAAATTCTTTTTCCTTGTAAAAGCAATCTGGCAAAGGTTCCACACTAGAAAGTTAGCAACAAGTTCAAATGTTGAATTAGTCTTTTCAATCAACTGGTTGAGAAAGAACACATACCCTTTGTTCAAAAACAAGATCCCAAGCCCTTCCACTCAAGGCATACCGAATTATGAACTTGATAAAGTCAAGTGGCATGTAAAAGACCAGGTTATAAAGCCAAACAACACCAGCCCAACCCCATCCAATCCCTTCAATCGCAGCAAAACTCCAATTTGCATAAACTGCTATCAAGGTAGCTATCTGCTCCATCAAAGCACATGGTCAAGTTATTATCTTGCTATTGTACTTACAATGAACACATGCTAAAAAAGTAGTGTTGTGGTGGTTTCACTCACTAGCTGGGCGACAACAAAGGCTGCTACGAGTAACAAACCCGGACGTTCGACATACGACCAACTTCGCGCTCGTGTAACGAATATGAGAGCCTGACTAATTGTGCTAACTTGTAGGTATACTGCTGATGCAAGCTTTCTATAGTCATCCCTATCCTTTTTCTGAAGGCTTGAAACTCCAAAAGTTTGCTGAATACACAAGAGTCAACACAAGCATTTGAGCAAAGTTAGTGACTCAAAGCACTAGATATCATACAAATGATATGGATCATTGGCTTAACAAACATGATACAATTGGGTTGATAAAAGAATGTTTCTTCTTACGGGGAAAAAATCTGTTTTATATGCTGCCCAAAAGAAAATAACTGTCATCATAGCCAAATAACCACCAAGAATTATTCCAGTGGTAAAGATCTCTGCCAACTTCCAGCTATCTGGATAAGGAGATGGTTTTACCCTGTCCTTTGATATTGTCATAATGGTACCTGATATATTCAAAGATTGAGGGAGGAAAAAAGGTTTATTTGACAATAATTATGAGGTAATAGTGACAAAAATATTCATGAATTCATCTGTAAAAAGAGATCTATATTAGCGTAAAAAAATGAGGTGCATACCATCATTAAGAATAGCAATAATCAGCACCATGAATGGTGGAAAATCAAATTGCCATATGAGTGCCAGTAACATGAAACCAAGCTGTCAAAATAAAAGCAAATTTGGGAATCAAAGTTGTGTCTACAAGAATAATAGCATATAATCAATTTTAAACCATAAAACTTACCACAATACGAATTGTGATGGAAACTGCGTAGATCTGTTCAAAAGAAAAAGTAAATAATCATAATGATAATTTTTTTAACTGAGAGGTGAGATAACTGTTCTTGGGTAGGGATTTGCCATTTACTGGGAAGATGATGCAACGGAATATCCAACTTCCAAAGGTAAAAAAAGAAGTTAGAACTGAATGTAGGCTCACCGTGTAATTCTTCATCCTTTGGAATATGGCTCGACTAGTCAATACAGCACTGATGATAACACTGAGACCAGGTTCAGTTAGAACAATGTCAGAAGCACTACGAGCTGCATCAGTAGCATCAGCAACAGCTATTCCAATATCTGCCTTTTTAAGAGCAGGAGCATCATTAACCCCATCACCAGTCATCCCACATATGTGTTTTCTAGCTTGTAAACGTTTCACAATCTCATATTTGTGTTCTGCATTAAATGAACTCGTTAAGTGAAACAAATAAAAGAGAATGATATCATATAAAAGTAAACCATCAGAAAACAATGGTGTTATACCAGGAAAAACACCAGCAAATCCATCTGCTTTTTCAATCAACTCATCAACTGGCAAGGTAGCAATTGCTTCATCCTTGTTTTGGCCCAATAAAGCCGATGAAGGGTACATGTTGGTTCCCATTCCAAGACGGCGCCCTGTTTCTTTTCCTATTGCTAGTTGATCGCCTAAAGAAATTGGTACACATTATATATTATACCGAAAAATCCATAAACACTCCTATTATTATGTTCAAGGCACAAGTGATACATCGAAAAGAGACAAGACTTTCTACAAAGATTGCTTTACAAACAAACTATGCAAACAATTAAAAAATCAAGAACTTAGTGGAGAGGCCAAAACTGTTGATATTATCCACACTTGCAATAACTAGTGTTGTTCAAGAGGGAAGCAAAAATATTCCACCTGTACAAACTTTCTTATTCAATTACTATGTAGCACGGATATAGACACGGATACGGATAAGTAGACATATGTAATCTCTCCAAAATATAGGATACGGGAATACAGATTTATTACATCACTATGAATTATATAAATAAACAATCAAGATTTATATATTAAAAAATCATCTATGAACAAGATCAGCCAAATATAACAAAAAATGAATCCAATTCATTTATCTAAAATTCAAAAAGCGAAAAAAAACATATATCATCTAAATATTCTTGATTATATATAGGATTTGTTTCTTATCTCTATAATAAGTTTATGAATTTTTAAAAAATTATTGTATTAGTCTCTTTTAAAATTGTGTTGGAACCGTATTAGAATTGTCAGATACCTAAAAAAATGTATTTTTGAATTGGAAACTTCACTGATATGTGTCGTACGAGTGTCTTACCTATCAGTATCCAATACGTGTCGAACACACGAGTGTCTTACCTATCAGTATCCAATACGTGTCGAACACGGGACACACCACTTAAAAAGAAGTGTTTGAGCTTCATATAATTTAATATAAAAATATAGTGATCAAAAGCGACATGAACAGATAACACAGAAAATTTACAGAATGCATCAAACATTAATGCATTACTTTCAGCCTTAGAATATATAATACATTGCAGAGGACAAATACCTGTTATCATTTTAACATTTACTCCAAGATTTAATGCCCTTCTTATTGTCTCAGCACTATCATGTCTAGGGGGGTCAAACAGAGGCAAGAGTCCAATAAATTGCCAAGGCCCTCCTTGGCTTTCTTTTATACCATCTGGAATTTCCTGTGACATAGCAATAAATGCTGTCAGCAGTGACATGCAATGTAACTTAAATTTGCTATTTCCACTACCGAATTCAGATCACAAATACACATGTACCTGGTAAGCCACTGCAAGAGACCGTAAGCCGCGCTCCGCAAACTTATCAATGACAGCATGAACTCTGCGTTCTATCTCTGACTTATTGTGTGAAAGATTCAAAATCTAGTAGTAATCAAAACTATGAATCAGTTCTGTAGTTATGTGGAACCATTATACAAAAGCAGTAAGCTGGCTCATAAAAGTACCTGCTCTGGTGCGCCTTTGCTGACTCGATGCATTTTACCTTCACTGTCTATGTAAGTCATGGCGGTCCGCTTGTCAGTTGGATTGAAGGGAAGGAAGTGAACCTCTTGAATACCAGCCCTTGCCTAAGTTTAAGACAAATCAGATACAAAATGGTAATGAGCACAATACTACAACAACAATTAAATTCATCAGCATGTTTTACATGCACGAAAAAGAGGTGGATTATCATTTATAAATCTACCTCTTTTGGATCACCTAACATCCCAACAACAGCAGCATCTATAGCATCTTGGTTTTCCAATCGCGCAGCCCGAGCGGCCATGAGAACAACTGTATCTACATCAACTCCTTTAGCAAAAATCTACAGAGAATATTAAAAAGATTTTGTGTAAGAATACCACAAACAAATCAGCAAACACAATTCAAAACTGACTACTCCTAACCTCAATAAGATTCTTGTCAACTGACAATTTATTCAATGTCAAAGTTCCAGTTTTGTCACTACACAATACATCCATTCCTGCCATCTCTTCTATGGCTGTCATTCTTTTAGTAATAGCACCCTGCAATGATTATACAAAGCATAACAAATAAATTCTAAACTATTTTGATGAAAACATGAGACAACCACTTTTCAAGAAGCACTAATGTCTACCTGTTGAGCTAAGCGATGGGATCCAATAGCCATTGTCACTGACAAAACAGTAGGCATGGCTATAGGAATTCCTCCAATAAGAAGCACAAGCAGATTGTCAATCCCAGGGCGATATTGTCGATGTTGAATCGGGTACATGACAATGATCTCTACTATCATTCCCACAGCAATGGAACATATGCAGAAGTTCCCAATAGCAGTCAGGACCTTTTTAAGTAACTCGGAACAACATAAGTGTCAATGTGAAGCAAACCATTTGATATATAACGGAGAAAACAAAAATCAAAAGGGTGCTTTTTGGGAGCCAACAAAATAAAATCACACATCACTGCATGTTTTCATAAACTATCTATATTACAATATAGGTAGTGGTAAGCACATGGAGAGGATAATACAAAACATTTTGTTATATTCTTTTCTTTTTGGTTCCACCGTTTTCAGTGAAACCAATTTCTAGTTTTAAAATGCACCAAACAGAGAACACATCTACCATAGTAAAGTCTCACTAATTTTTAGTTCCCAGTCCTGCATTTGGTGACATTTAATTGCATCTTCCCCAGTGAATTAGTCATTTCCTTCTTATTTTTTAACAAATACAGTTTTGAAGAGATTCAATTCAAGTTCATTTTACCTTCTGAAAATGACCAACTTGATTGGTGGAGTCCACAAGGTGAGCAGCTTTGCCAAAGAAGGTATGAACTCCGGTGGCGATAACAACTGCATTGATCTCTCCCTGCTTGCAAGTGGAGCCTGAATAAACACTATCACCAGGGCCTTTTGTGACAGGAAGAGACTCGCCGGTAAGTGCAGACTGCAACCCAAACAGAAACTTAAGCAACCAACAAAAAAATATGATAACCAAATAGCAGAAGATAAAGCAGCAAAGGCAGCAAGTTGCACCTGATCAATCTTCAATGGATCACCTTCAAGTAGACGAGAATCCGCAGGGATAATATCACCTAGCTTAACACTAATTATATCCCCTGGAACAAGAACACTAGCATCCTCCTCAATCCATTTCCCATCTCGAAGAACCTGAATAAGTATTTTATGGGATATTATTAGTAAAAGTCAAATTAAGACAAAACATAGATAAAGCTAATGTTTAAGCTTAAATTTCACACCAAAGTCCATTATTATATGCTATCAACTACAACATAGGATCTCTTAGGAATCAAGCTAGCCCAACATAACACAAGTTATTTTCACTTTCTTGAAAATGAGTTCCCTAACAAAACAAACATACCAATAAGCTTCTAACAACTAATACCTTAGCTTTAGGTGCTAGACGAGCCATCAAAGCTGCTGCGGCATTACCAGCATTGTTCTCTTCAATGAAACTTATTGTTGAATTGATAATAAGGAGTGTGATAATCCCAACGAAGTCTTGCCAATCAGGAGGTTTGCCCTGATGAATGTGAAGATAAAAGTTTCAGGAAATTGGCAAAACCAATAACATAATGCAAGTCCAAAAGAAACTTGCACTATCATTTCTGACCGTCTTGCTTCCATTCTTAGTATTCACACATACAAATCAAAATAAACATTTTCAGCAAAATAAATTGTTAAAGGTGTGCAGCAACATACTCCTCCATTGGCCAAAGCAATGGCCATGATTGCTGCAGCTTCCATGACCCATGAAAGAGGATTCCACATAAATCCCAAAAACTTCAGAACCTTGCTGTCCTGCAAAAACAACAAAAGCTCAGCAGAAAAGCTAAAGTTGCAACTAGGAACCAGCTTCCAGTTAAAAGCAGGAGCAGAGCAGCTCTATTCAAAGTTCTCCAAAAAATTTATTAACCAAAAACTCATAATATCATATCAACTCTCTTTCATTTCCTTCCACCTCATTTTTCTTTCTACATCTATTCCTTTTTCATCATATTACTTACCATATATGTAATTTTCCTTACTCTTTATTTCCCTTTCCATCTCTCTTTTTCCTCTCACCCCAAAACGGAGGTGTACTTTACATTTTTCCCATCAAAAAATGGAGAAAGGGATTTGTTTCCCATCTTCAAATACGAAGTAGCTTTCCCTACTGAGGAGGGAAAAGGAGTAAGAAGAAGAAAAAAATTGAAGGGAAGGACCTTTTTCTCCTCAAGTTTGTTGTGACCAAAAATGGCCAACCTCTCCTCAGCAGATTTTGTAGTGAGTCCATTTGAATCACACCTCAGAGTCTGAAAAACCTCTTCAAGTGGCACGTTTTCCTGCAAAGAAATTCAACCAAATGCAACAATAAATAAATAAATAAATTGAAAACAATAAAAATCAAACTTAAACAGAGGAAATTTGCCAAAAACAGAACAAAACTTGAAACTCCCCACTCCAAAAACAACAAAACAAAACCCAGAAAACACTCACCAACCCCATATATTTTTTCTTTAAAAACTACAAAAATAAAAATAAAAATTACAGGATATGAACCAAACATAAATAGTCCACAAAGTTCAAATAATTCCATGAACAAACAAGAAGAGAACAGAGATACAGGTTGGTCTTTTTGGTACCAAATCCACAGCTTCCTTCAAAACAGCATGCATGGCTTCTTCCTTGTCAGCCATCTCAACCAAAAATTGATCCACAACACTAAAGGTGAGAGCTTTTGATGAATATCACAACACCCAGAGAAACCAAACAAAGAAAACTCAGTTTTTCCTCTGTTTTTTTTTTTTTTTCACCTCTTCCTCCCCCAATTTAGAATGTGTGTTGTGACGTTTCTTCTGCTTTTGGTTTGTTGGTGTGTCCTAACTCTTGATGTGGCAGCTTTTTAAGGACAGCATGGTAAACACCTCTATGAGGATTTCATGTACGTGCAGGTACACTCTGTTTCTATGATATTCCACACTTGGACTTATTGTGTCTTTATAGAGTATTATTCTTTAGCTTTTCTACCTCAATGCTGAATATAGAGTATTTATTAATCATAAAAAATTATACTTTTGTAATTTTTCTTTTGTTTAAGTGTATATATTTGTGCTCTGTTGTCACTACAGTGTCCTAGTGTTTTATTTTTGCAATAGTTACATTGACAGTGATATCATTTCATGGAAGGTTACTCCACCATTGAATTTTAATTTTTATAAATATAATTTAACATAAATTAAAAGAATTTCATTAGGTGTTTTGAATTTTGTTTTAATTACAATTATAATTTTACTTTAGGAACTTCTATCATAAAAATCAAGGATCAGATAAGTTTTTCAATTTTTGTAATATAGACCTATTTTTATTTTTTAATGGTGTTTTAACTTTCATTTTCTTTTATTTGTTTTAGTCTATTTATTATTTTACTTCTTAAATATTATAAATTTTTATTTCATCCTTATTATTTAGAAAATATTTAGTTTGTTTTCTAATTTATATTAGTCACATAATTTTTCATTAAGGACAAAGAAAAAGGCAGGAAAAAATATTATTTTACTTAAAATTTAAAAATTAACATTAAAAATTGACCCTGTTGTCTAAATAAGACTCTGATTTAAATATAAACAATTAAACATGTGTACTTATCTTTTTCTTATATAACAGTTTAAATTGGTTCTGATGCCTCTACTCAATTATCATAAATAAGTGATATTTTTTACCATTTTCATGATTTAATCACAAACTGCTTAATAAAAAAAATTACATATATTAATTGAGTTGTTGAGAAAGTGACATAGAGAGCACAACAATCAAGAAGATAGAAATAGTTTTCTATGGATAGGGTACCTTACATTACATCATTATCATTATTAAATCATTAATATAAATTAGTTTAGGGCACTCATCAATTTGATACTTACACACCCTCAATGGGAATGATTGTGTTCACCAATCACAAATTGTAAGCAAACTTTTTGCTTTTCCAACATTACTTCCACATCACATAAAATGCTTCTTGCATTGAAAGAAGAAAAATGTTATTGAAAAAGCAATCTAAGTGTTATTTTAAGCTGAAATAAAGTATTAAGTGTTTTATAAGTCATATCCTTATCTTTAATATTACAAGTTTTTAATATCATAAGATAAATAAACTTTTTTTTATTATATTGTATGTCAATTGTTCTTGTTCTCTAAAAAAACTGATATAACTAAAATCATAATTAAATAAATTATGATGTTTAAATTATTATATTATAAAGTAATTTATCCAATAATTAAAATTAAAGTGACAAGTTTAATTTTTAGTTAAAAAAGGTTATTCTTGAAATGCATCACTCTCTTGGTAATCTCAACATGCCATAAATTATGCTCAAACTAAGGCTTAACATCTGGTAAAAGTTAATCAAAAACTAGAGAACATAAATTATGGTTTAAGCCTGATCATCTTAAAAGAGAAATGAATTCTCAACTAAAATTTAAGACAAAATATTATTCATGTATTCTACAATTTTTGTTCAATTATAAATTTACCAGGAATGGTAAACTTTTTACCTTTTACAATAATTACCTAACAAAACCTTTAAAGGCAATCTCAAATTATGTGAAAGTGTAAAATTTATATTGTTAATAACTGTTATTAAATTCAAAATAATACGAAAATACTTTTTTTATTGACCACAAAAATAAAAATAGCATGTAATAAAACAAAACAAAGAGAAAAAAAACAGCCTTTGGGAGAACATAGAGGTGTCCACACATCCACAAATGATGATTAGGCACTTCAAAAGACAACACACAACTACCAATTACAATCAAATCCTTTCCACCACATATTTTTTGTTTAATAATAAGGATTAGTAAAAGAGATTCATGTGTACACTCTTCTTTTGCTATATTGCTTTTAAGGGATTTGATGGTTGATGAGTATTTGACTAATTAATCAGATTGCTTAACCATCATTTGAATCAAACTTCACCTCTGAGTTTGATGCTGATGCTGTTGGTTCTAAACTCATTTGAAATGAGATTTTCCAAAACTCATCACAAGATTAATTAGTTCTAAAACTTAGGTTTAAATTACATTGATGTTACTACACTCACAAGATTGTTTGCTATTTATATGCAGCGAAATATTATTCTTTAAGATAAACCAAAAACAAAAATAGGAGAATCACAAGTTAAGTTTGTTTGTTTTCAGAGATATATTTAAATTTAAATGAATAAATTTTGATTGAATCAATCTAAGATGATTTAGCTTGAATCATCAAATTATACAACAAAATAGTAAAATAAGGCAAAAGAGATAATAAAACATAATAAAATAATAAAATTGTAGAATTACAGACCACAAAAGAAATTAAATTTTTCTAAAATATCACTGAGTTGGTGATCTTGAAATCTATCTACTTCAGTTTCTTGTAGAATAAAACAAGATTGGGTTTAAGAATAATAAAATAGAGGCATGAAGTTTCGTGTCTCACTTGAATTTGTAAGGGCAAAACTAGGGTTAGTAACCATAGATGGTGGAAACATGAGTTGTGCAAGTTTTTTAAAAGAAGACACTTCATCTTCACTATAGAAATTGTTGTGTTGCTTATCTTCTTCATTTTCTTCTTCACATAAGACAAAAATGGTGAGGTTCTCAATTAAGGATTTTGATGTTATCTTCCTTTGTAGGGTTGCAAAACCTTTACCTAATACTTACGCCTTCCAATTGAAGCATTGGATGAACAAGTACACGTGACTTTTAGGTTTGATGTTTCACCACTTTATTATACATAATTTGACTATGTGTGTCTTTATGGAATGATGTTTGAAGGGTAGTGAGTCTTTAATTTAACATATCTATTTCTCTAATTCCTAACAATATTTGTGGGTTTTTTTTTATAAAATTGAACTAATTAATTTATCGGATTAAAAATTAAAAGAAATAGACTTTAATGTTAACTATATACACCAATCTTATTAAATGACAAATTCTATTCCTTAATCATAATTCTTTATTATAAATTAAAACTAGTTAATACCGTTAAAAACATTAAATTTATTATAAATTTATATATTTAAATTATAACTATATCACTTTACCATAAAATAAATCATATTAGAAAAAAAAAACACCCTAATACACTGATGATTCTTATTGATAATAACAATTTATGTGTGTGTGTTAAATTAAGTTTTAAAAATGTTTTTTTTACAAAATCAAATTAGACTATGAAAGAGTTTAACACATTAATATATTTTACTTATTATTTATTGAACTAAAAAATAACTTCTAATGACAATTTTCTTAAACAACAGTCAATGCAATCCACGTCATAAATTATTTTTTATGAAAAGAAGTCTATACTCTATTTTGGTGTTTTGTAAGAAAAAAAATGGAGGAAATCATTTTTAAATTTTAAGTGTGACTTCTTTAGATTAAGTTGAATCACACATACTAGATTTTCTTTCTTTAGTTTTCAACAGATATAAGTCTCACACCTGAGTGTGTTCCTTAACATGCTGAATCTCAACCGTCAATTTTTTTATACACTCAATAATAAATTGAATAAAACTATATTAAAAGAATTTAAACACTTGGACTGAGACCTTATGACTGCATTTTCTTGAAGTCTGTAAGTAATCGTCTTCATGTTTATTATATACCTTGTCACTTTAGTGCCACGCAGTTTGGGTCACAATTAAAAAAAGTATTAATATTATGAATTCAAATTTGGGAGTCACTATTTTTGACTAAGGCTTTGACTACTCATTTGTTCATTATATACTTTATTAGTATTATCTTTGTGAGAAGGTTAGTTTCATACTTTTATTTATAGAATATAGTTAAATGTATCTATCAAATACTTTTATAAATTATCACGTTATTAATATTTAATGATATTATATATATGTTTAAGTAAAAGTGATTTATCTGAAATAAAATATGAATATTTTACCATTTAAGTTAAAAAATTATAAATGAAGAAAATTAATTATTTAAATTTCATTTTACAAAAATTATCATGTATTTAAAATACTTGTTCTTTCTGTTTTCTTTCAAGATTTATGAAGAATTTGTTTATTTTTGTTAAATTAATTTTCATTTTAGAAATTCTATGGAGAATATAACATTTTTGTTCAATAAAAAATCATTTTTATCTTTTTTTTCTAAGTTGATTTTTGGAAAGAATTGCATATTTAGGAATCAGGGTTATTGCATGATATATTTCTAGGATAAAGAATCAAGATGTATGCTAATTTAAGAACATAGTGTGTTTAGATTGTCGATGAAAGTCTTTTTATATACATGATTAACTTTTCAGTAAAATTAGAGAAGTTGTCATTTTAAACTTAAGTAAACAAGTCTTAATAGATAGAAAAACTAATTATGTTTTTTAATAGTATCTTAGGATATATGATTTAGATATGAACATGTTTACAATATTTGATTTTGTGCAAAGATTTTATATTATTTTAATATATTCTAATTATTTGAATTTAAAGATGAATATTATACGAAATAAAGAATGTTTGGAGATATAGCAAATATGCTCAGGCCATAAAATGATTAAATGTTTATTGTAAGAAAACTCTAGTTAGTTATGTGTGGTATGTTTGAGATATTAAATGGTTGAAAGTGGTTGAGATAAGATTTTTATAATTTGAGTGAATAGATTTTTAATGAGATATGATCTATATTTTATAGTAGTTAAAAGTTAGAATGTTTCAATAGAGTCAAATTAGTTCAATTTTTTGTTATTGAGACAAAATATTTCATGTTACACATAACAAATGAAGAAGAAAAAAAAACTCAATTTGAACCAATTAGATCACTTGTTATATTTTGCAGAACTTTTGAATTATATAAAATTGTTGGGCAAACCAATTCTTGTTGGATGCAATTCAATTAATTGAAAATTCCAAAGCTTTGGTCATTATATAAGGCAATTCCTTCTAAGTGAATTGTTTAATTAAAACTTTAAGTGGTATGGTTGCTCTGCAAACCAATTTTTGCTAGGAGAAATTCAATTAATTGAAAATTCGAGAACTTTGGTTGTTAGGCAAATCAATTCTTACTAAGCGGTTTATTTTTATGAAAACTCTCACTAGTGTAGTCATAGGTGAACATTTTAGTCATTGGACGAGTAAAGTTTCTGTTAGACGACTAAAATTTTATGAACAAGTTGACTTTTTTGACTGAACGAGCATAATGATGGTTGGGCGAATTGACACAGATACTTAATTCATTAAGAGAGCAAACAAAGTGATGGTTTAGCTAGTTAGTGTTTTTCAAATTGTAAAAACACATGTTTTTAAATGGTTCTAATTAATGTTAAAATTTGTGTATCTATAAATGTTATATTTTATCAATAAATTATGATTAAATATTATTATAATAAGATTAATGTAAATTTTCAATTTATTAATATTTAAATTGAGTTGAAATGTATATGAATGAGAATATATGATATTAAGGTTGTGATATGGTATGTGATGTTTGTAAACATAGTAATTTCTAGAGAGGGAATATTATGTTGAAATATTTAGATTGTGTATTTAATTTAGGATTTTGAAGGAAATTATCCTTACTCCACTATATTGGTCATATAGAAAAATATTAGGTTGTGACAATCGAATGAAGTTCTTATGACTTAGTCTATGGTGTGAAAAAGAACAGTATTTGATATGTCATATATTATCACATGAGTGGATGCATCTTATTTTGTAGCTTTGTTCATAATGATAATGTGACACATGCATATCTTTAAATTTAATTCAATATATATGTGTTTTTTGAAAGTACATATGATGTTATGATATTAATATCAGTAAAAATAATCATTAAGCTAAGAGTTAATTACTCGTTTATGATAAATATTATAAATTAATTGATTATATATTTATAAAAATATACAAACGAGACGTGAATGAATCATACAAGTAAGTGAAAATATATGTATATGGTATACATATACATAAAATTTTAGAAACACTAAATTATTATGTTCTATCTTGTTTATGAAACTGTGAATATATAGTGCACATGAAATGATATCTCAAGAGAAAATCTTAATAAAAAAAAGATAAACTAAGAAGTATATAACTTAAGATAAATTAAATAATACAAATAAATAAAATTAATATATATAATTTAAAATAAAATAAATAATATAAATAGAAATGTAACACTCCAAAATAACATGCATAAAACTAAACATTCTACTAATCATCATTAAAATTCATCAACATACAATAATCCTTTAAACTAAAGTATTTAAAAATTCTACCTTCAGAATTCTACTAAAACATAATTACAAATTATCTCCAAATTATTTTTCAAATTTAGCTTATGCCTAAAAGCACCAGTCATTCCAAATGATCCTCCACAGATCCATCTGCAACACCATCTGCTCCCGTGCCAAAAACACGATCATTGCAAACAGATATCAAAACACAAGTACAACAAAACAAAGGGTAAGCTAACCAAAATTTTAATAATACTTGAGTATTTCAATTCAAACACAAATATTAACAC
>Ga0209489_107340_pt1 | contig 16566 bp, 16 predicted proteins | sample SiratrowhiteBW_FD_187527 | JGI IMG/M metagenome (GOLD analysis project Ga0209489, IMG submission 187527) | Root nodule microbial communities of legume samples collected from California, USA - Siratro white BW (SPAdes) (version 2) | ecosystem: Host-associated > Plants > Roots > Nodule | place... | reverse complement strand
TTTTTTTTTTTTTTTTTTTTACATATATAAACTATATTTTTTAATTAAAGTTTGTCTTTATTATACTTTTGTTGATGTTTGTAATGAGTTTTTTATTATCAATATTGATTCTCAATAATTTGTTTGATTTTTTTTCTAAAATTGATTGAAATTTTTTTCAACTAAATTAACTATACTAATGTCAATTAAGAGATTTTTTTCTGTTGACGTTAGCTGAAAAGTAAAAAAAATATAATCTAACATTGTATAAATAACCATATCATTATCCATGTTATAACCTAAATAGTTATGTTCAGTGTAACAAAAAACTAATTTTGACCAACGTCAATTAAGAAAAACTTTAAAAAAATCTTGATAAACTTTGGAAAAAAAATAACGTCAAGCTTAAATAAAAAATTATAAATATTAATATTTTTAAATTATTAATAATTATTTGATATTTATTTATTTATTTACATTTGAAAGTAATTGATATATTTTATCAGAATAAAAAAATAAAATTTAATAAATTTGAATTGTGCTGTCTAAACAAAACATTCATTTCAAATGAGTTAAATTCAAATTTAATACTTTTGAATGTTTTTAAAAATGTGAAATTTTATACAGGTAATAATTTTATCATTTAATAAAAATGTTTAAAATGAGCTTACTAGTAAAATATATATCTTAAATTACGAATTTTAGAAAGAAAACACAAAAACTATTCCTGGCAAAATTATTCTTTCCGCAAGCTCTGTGTCATAGAAGAGAAGAGAATCTCATGTGTGATACTGTGAGAGTTATCTCTGTACAAGTAGATGATAATTGTGATGTAAAAAAATAACACAAAAGTCTGCATATCTCTCACTCCTTGACTAAAGTATGAGGTGACATGTCTTACTAGAACAAATCCCAGTTTTTTTTTTTTTTTTTTGACTTTTACTCATTAACCTGTAGACAACTGTTGTATAATAAAGACAAATACAGTTATTTGAACTTTTAATGCTTTACTCAACTGTAATAACCTCAAACAGTGTCTCAAACAAAGTCTGATACATCAGATTGTGTCTTCTTAATCTCAAACGAAAGTATAGTTTAAACTTCTTTAAAACTTGTAATTTGATAATTAAAATCAAAAAAATTATGAATTAAGATTCTTCATTTGATCTAATGTAGTTCAGTTAATTTTTTTTTTAATTTAGATCACTTTTATGATTTTTTTTCTTTTTTTTCACCAACCTACCTCTAAGTAAATTCAACACACTAATATTCACTCATTTTTTAGAAGCAGATTAATAGATTGCAGTGGCCCAAACCGCATACCGTATTGGTCAAGGAAGGGCTATTACATTTTGCACCCCATGGTTTGAAGCTGCACTCCCATGGGGTGGTGAAATGTTAAAACTATCCCCGCTCATCTTTTTCCTTCTTCTTCTCTGCAATGCATCCCCTTAAATGCAATTGCCTTTCTCAACAAAATGGAAACAAATTAATGTATCCTTAAAGTATATCTATTAATTATATGTTATTAGAAATAATTATTTCAAAACACTTTTTAAATTAATGTAAAAGCATTATAAGTTATGCAATGATTAAGTCACAAAATATAGCACTCTTTAATATTTTAAAGCAAAATAGAGGACTTTATTTTCTGTTCTTCATAGTTAAAATTAATTCATAATTCATCTCATGGACTTTTAAAAAACATACAAACTTGATTTCTTCTTTTATTGAAAGACGTGTAAAACAAGAAATCGGTTTTTTTATGTTACAAAATATATTTTCATGATATTTTTCTATTTAAAAATAATAAAACATATTTTAAACAATAAAACTTCTGTTGTGATAAATAAGACTTTCAATAATAAAGTTTTTAAAAAAGGGTATTTATTGAAGTTATTTGACAAAAAAAAAAATCTCTTTATTTAAGGAAGAAAAACATTTACATGCCTATAGATGATAAATGACAAGTCAGTGCATGGTATTATAATACTCGTATTCATATCCTTTTTTTTTTATTTAAAATATAAGACTTTAAATATGTGATTGATAGTAGTCTTTTTTTAATAATAATTATTCGGCATATATATTCTACGCTTTAAGATTTTATTATTTTAAAAGAATATTTTATCATTGTTTATAAATGACCACGTTTAATAGTTTGTTAAAAGTGTAACCATTTAAGTTTGCATGAGTATTTATTTGTACGCGTGATTTATTATTTTTGCAGAACTAAATTGTATGTTTATTGTATAATATACGAACTTATATATTGTAAAAGTATAAAACCTCAAAAAAATGTATGAAAGCACGCTTTCAAAAATATATTAAAGATATGAAAATTGTGCTTCTAACTATATGTTTTCTAAAATATACTAATTTTGTCAAAAATAAACTTACTCTCAAAGTGAAAAATTTAGCAAAGAAATCTATTATAAGTAACTACATCTTTTCACTCAAATGTATTTTACTTTTTACACTAATCTCTTATCTCTCAAGAGTAACTTCATTTTTTTCTTAACTACCTTCTTTATAATATTTTGTTGGTTTGAATGAAATAGGGAAGCAGGAAAAGAAAACATAAATCTTATAAAAACAACAGACATAAACAAAGACAAGATTCATTTAATGTTACTTGACTTCACCCACTTGGCGCCACCTTAGCTCTTGCTATGTGCTAACCTAACAAACACTTCCACTTTTTTCTCTTCTTCTCTTTTTCAATCACATTCTTTCAGATTTCAACCCCTCGTCTTCCGGATCTGACCCGAACCGGAAAATGGTATCCGCTTCCGATTTCGACGCGCTCCAACCCCCGGATCGGTGCTCGCCGACTTCGCGGACTCCGAGGCTCGGTCGGAGCCGCCTCTCCAGCTCCCGCAGATCCCAATCCCACTCTTCTTCGTGGTTTCGAAGGAAACGAGCCAAAATGCTTCTGGCGCTTATTGCGTTGCTCGCTTCCTTTTTCCTCGTTAATTGGTTCATGCTTCTCCGCTTACAATATCAACACGATGCACCCGATCCTATTCCCAAGCCTAAACTACGCTCCTCCTCGGCAGCACTTTCCCTTCAGGTATGTGTTCTGCTTTATTACTAAATACAACGATTGTAACGGTTTTATTTCTCTGTCTCCGAACGAGTTTGTTTCGATATTTTCAGGGGAAAGTGAACAACAAGACCAGAAATAAGAAAAAAGCACAGAAGGGGAATTATGTAAGGATGTTGGCATTGGCTGCGCATGCTTTGGCTGAGGTATACAAATAGATTTCTATATGGATAATTATCGAAGTAGTGGTGGATGATATATAAGTGATGATTAACGTAAAAACCATAAGCCATGTGTGTTAATGTGGTTAACTTTGGCTACCAAATAGGTAAGAATAGATAGATGAATTTGGTTGTGTGTAATTATTAATTTGTATTCGTGGCACTAGTGGATAATTATGAACTCGGCCAGCAAATGGATTTTGGGAGGATGAAGCATAATTCTTCTTCCTGCTGGAAAATCAGTTTTTTTAAGGTTTAAAGCTTCAAAAGAGAACTACTGTTAGTTGTTCTTCGTGTTTTGAAAAGGTTACGTGCACTTGGCAGCGGCTGCTACCTTTGATATTTTGTCTTATTGACTTGTTATATGCTGACCATGGTAACGAACATAATCTGTTGGGCTGAAATTATGACCTTTAGGTTTTGGACATAATTCTTCACAGGTATGAAGGGGAGAAAAGATGAAAATGCGAGCATATCTCTGCCGGGTGCAGAGATTTTCTCTCTCACCTAAATAGTTTTAAAACTTTCCTTGTGTCATGCTATAAATCACTTGGTAATCAGTCATATTCATAACAAACTTCTCTGTCTTTTTTCTCCAATTTTTTGCTCCACGTGTTGAAATCTAGTGCAAAGTATTGGTAATCAATCATATTCATAATTCTCAAATTTTACTAAGATTGAATTGTTTATCTAGGTTAAGTATTAATATTTTTTGCCTGCTATTTTTGGTACGTGGTATCAAAACAAGCAATGTATTGATGCACTACTGCCTTCAAATCTTTGTCACATGCCTTTTTGATATTAGGTTGTCTTAGTTTCTCCTTTTTTGGGCTTGGGTTGAGTAAAAAACCAGAAAAGAAAGAAAAAAACAGGGTAGGGCGCACTAAACTGAGGCTTATGATTAGAATTTTAGGATATTTGTTTTTCGTTGTCATTATTTTAAGTCTTGAACTTGACTTGGTAGTGTTTTGCTTTGATTTTTTTTGTAAGAATTTCTAGACTAGCTATTGTTATTAATTATATGGTTGTTTTTAATTATTTTTTGCATTACAGTTGTATGTCTGCATTTATTTATTTATATTTATATTGTATATTTTTTGTCCACAATGCTTCCACCATAACCTCTTATGGCTTTCAATATATTTTTGTAAAGGATTTTTGTGTTGCTGATATTTTTCTGTCGTCCAATATCGTGAACACTGCAAGTGCTTAATGATGTTGTGAGGTTTTTGCAATGTCTAATGGTGGTGAGATTTGCTTTACTCGTTAGTGAATGTATATTTTGGTACTGATATTTAAATATGTCTCAATAATGGTTAATAATGTCAGGAGATTATTAAGATATCTGATGGCGGTTGATTTTACCAATGTGTATATACAATAATCACTTTGTATTTGAGAACTAATGGTTAAACATCCTCACAAGTGATTAATAGTTTTTGAGGTTCTTGAAATACCTAATGGTAGTTATGGTTAATTGTGTCTTAAATGTGGCTAACTTTCTGGATGAACACTGGGTGTACAGTTCTGGACGATTATAATTCTTCTGGTTATATGCCATAAGGTTATAAAGTGATTTCAATTTATTATATAGCTGATCAGGTTTTCGTAACTCTGACTTATTGTGCCCAATGTGACAGAATAAACGTGAACCAAAAGATTTGTGGCAGGAACCCTTCGTTCCTGCTTCTGCTTGGAGACCCTGTGCTGATCAGCGGAATTGGGAACCTAATGGTATGTGTGGTTGAAATTTAGCAATTGTTTTTAGAATTTAATTAGAATGCACTAACAATGTATACTTGCACAATAAGTTTGTTGACTTTCACAATAATTACTATAACAATGTTGACATATTAAACCCATTGTTTATACTATGTAAGTGTTAGTGTTACTACAAAAGGAAAAAAAAAAATGTTCAGGGTGTTACTCACGGCTCTCTTATTTTGTACTCCAATAGAGGGAAAGAATGGATACATTTTGGTTACTGCAAATGGTGGGATCAATCAACAACGAGTAGCTGTAAGTATTCTTTGTTAGACTTTTTCATGTTGCTGCTTCTGAATTGATTGGGTTTTCAATTTTCATTGACTTAATGTAGGAAAGAGTAAGTTTTATTTTAAATGCTTTGCATGTCATTAATGTTGGTTCTGATTGCAACAGGTTTGTAATGCCGTTGTTGTGGCACGGTTACTCAATTCAACTTTGGTCATTCCCAAATTTATGTACAGTAGTGTATGGAGAGATGTGAGGTAATGCTGTCTTATCTCTCATTCTTCGCCTTCCATCTATTTGATATTATGAGTAATTTTGAGCACAGGTTGAATACGCAATTTGATAGTTTGCTGTCTTGAATAATTTGAATGCCACTTTTGCCGTCCATGGGCGTTCTTTCTTGATGTTGAGAATCTGTCAACATAACTTATAATTGCTTATTGTATAATTTCATAGTCAATTCAGCGATATCTATCAGGAGGAGCATTTTATTAACTACTTGACTCCTGATATTCGGATAGTGAGGGAACTTCCTATGGAGCTACAATCTTTGGACTTGGAGGCAATCGGTAGTGTTGTAAGTTACACCCTAGCCCCCTCATAGCCCCTCTTGTAAACTGATTAAACTCGACTATTTTCGTCGTGTTTTATTTTAATTGTTGGAATGCTCTTCCAGGTGACAGATGTTGACATGGAGAAGGAGGCTAAGCCAAGTTTTTACCGGAAACGCATCTTACCGATTATACTTAAAAATCAAGTTGTTCACTTTGTGGGATTTGGGAATCGCTTGGCATTTGATCCAATCCCATTTGAGCTGCAGGTGAATGATCTTTGAAGCATAAAATATACAATATAATTTTCATGAACTCAAGCCCTTCAGTGCTCTTTTTTTCTCTCCTTTTTTTATCTGAAGCTCTCTTCCTAATTGGGGAACTTCATATAGAGACTTCGTTGCAGATGTAACTTTCATGCCCTGCAATTTGTTCCCAGAATACAAGAAACTGGTGCTTTGCTTCTTAAAAGATTACGTGAACATTCAGGTCTCGATGGAACATTGGACCATTATCTTGTTGGCCCATTTGCAGAATCAATTAAGGAGAAAGGTGAAAATAATACCAAGAAAGCATCCAAATACCTAGCTTTGCACCTCAGATTTGAAATTGACATGGTAGCTCATTCTTTATGTGAATTTGGGGGAGGTGAAGAAGAGAGGAAAGAATTGGAAGCATATCGTGAAATCCATTTTCCTGCATTGTCACTGCTGAAGAGGACTACAAAGTATGCATCATAATCTCTTTCCATCTGAAACTTTTCCCTCCTTATGCTACGGCTGGAAAAACTTGGTCTATATATTTATCTTTTAGCAACATCAATTTTAATTTACGAAGAAAAGAGCCTTACTCATTAAAAACAATTGAAATCTTCTACGCAGATTACCTTCTCCTTCTGAGCTCAGGTCTGAAGGCCTATGTCCTTTGACACCGGAAGAATCCATCCTTATGCTTGCTGCTCTTGGTTTCAATCGCAAAACACACATATTTATAGCTGGTTCTAATTTGTATGGAGGTCGCTCACGATTGGTTGCCTTGACCAGCTTGTACCCTAAATTAGTCACCAAAGAGAACTTGCTTTCTTCAACTGAGCTTGAACCATTTGCTAACTATTCCTCTCAGGTTTGTTACTAACATGATGCTACTTTCATTCTTGTTTCATTTACATCAATGATGTCATAAATATAATTGAGTTCCTTGCAAGGTATTTTGATTTCCTCTCTGCCTTACATTGCTATTATGAAATAAATATCATATTATAAAATGAAGAAATGAACAAAAGATATGAGAATGAAAATATTTTTTCTGTTTTTTCATTAAGAGCACAAACAAATGGCTGAATATACAAGTAATATACCCATCATAGATATAGTTAAAGAAAGAAAACAAATAAAAATATTACAATCTGATTCTGTTATAAAAATAAAATAAATTGAATTGATGACAATTTGATTATGTCATAAACACAAAATCACATAATTGATATTAGTTTCCTTCTAGAAATCTTGTATCCATATCCTTTGAAAATTGCTCTTCATATTTATTATTCAATTTTGTGCATTATTTTAGTGTGAATACTTGCTTATCTCTCTCAATAGGTATGATTCATATTTTGACCTCATTTGAGCGTTGAAACCGGCTCCATCTCTCATTTTGAGAACATAATAATTACTGAAAAGAAGAGAGTTTGTTTTGGTTCTGCTGGTTATTCTCTTGATGATTGACAATAAGCTGTCTCTGTTGTAGTTAGCAGCACTAGACTTCATAGGCTGCACTGCTTCGGATGCATTTGCCATGACTGATTCTGGAAGTCAGCTATCATCTTTGGTCTCTGGGTTTCGAATATATTATGGTGGTGGAAGAATGCCAACAATACGTCCAAATAAACGAAGGCTAGCGGATATATTTAGGAAGAACTCCACTATAGAGTGGCGTGTTTTTGAACAGAGAGTGAGGAAAGCAGTTAGGCAAACTAAACATGTACAGACAAGGCCAAAGGCCAGAAGTGTTTACAGGTATCCTAGGTGTAAAGATTGTATGTGCAGGACAGATTGATCTTTTTTCTATTAATCTTGTTTCTATTAATCTTGACTGTAATTAACTCTTGTCACTGTAATTTGTTACATTTTTTTTTGTTCATTATTCCTATTCAATAATAGGTCTGTTCGTGCCCTTATAACTACATTCATAGGCGTTATTACTTTCCATGTGATTTGCTCTCAGACGACCCAGTTTTATCTCTTAAGCTACCATTACTCTTGTCTGATTATGCTCAATAAGGTTCAGTTACAAAAGCCAAAAATGCACATATTTTGCGATAAATGGACTGGATTAATCTAGAAGAATATTTTCAATAAGGTTGCTTAATAAAGTTTATTATCGGAATACACAACGTTAAATTAATTATGCAAACTCAGTCGTACAAGCAACCATTGTCTAAATTTTTTTATGCCATAATAGATTATCCGTAGAGTAGATATTTTAAATTAATAAATAAATAGATTTTAGGACCATGAGTTTAATTAAGCCCCATTAGAGTGAATATACATTGTGGATGCTTTTAAGTGAGCTTCAGAGTAGGTTGAACTTAATCCCATTTTTACAAATTGATGGTGTGATGGAGTTTGAGCTTAAACTCATCCAAGGATCACCCTTCATATTCAAAGTGAGTCTAATATTGTGCGTAAATATTTATAATTAAAAAAATATTAATTTCATATTAATGTATTAGAAGATCTTATACTTCAATGTTATGAATACATATTTAAATATATATTTTTAAAATATAAACATAATCTACAATAAAATATTCTGACAAACTTCCTAATTAGAAAGGTGTGGTTGTTGTATGAATTTTTTAAAAGATAAGTTTTAAACTAAACTAAATAATCTCAACAGGTTGAGAAGTTAGTAATGACTTGTGAGAAAACTGTGAAACAGCTGCTTTTTTAAAAAAGAAAACTTCTGATGTAACAAAGCTTGATTAGAATACTGTAACAGTGTATTACGTTGTTATGTAATTAAAAAATTATTAACTTTTGTAACAATTTATTTTAAAGTTCATGGATAACATGATTTCTAATAAGTTGAAAATGCAAAATTTTCTACATTTAACATGATATCGAAATTAAACTAAAATATTTGTAACATTTTTGGAAATAATGTTCCCATTTAGGTAGATTGGAAATAATTGCTTTTGTAAAAGAACGCATTGCCAACCGAACTTAACAACCTTAAACCTGACATTGAAAATTTGATCTTCATTACACTGAAACCGCCCACACGGACAATGTTATTCGTACAATGTGGTTTAGATTTCCTGTCAGAACAATCTCACCAAAGGTAAAATTCTGCATCGGTTCGACCACACTGAATTGTATTTCCAAATCTTGCATTCCTTGGGGAGTTAAGGTAAACCAAGTTGGATAGAGGCACACGTTAGTCCCATTTGGAGGGAGAACTGAGGCCAAGTACGTCTCTGTGGTGTTCCCCACATTCATGAAAGTTCTTCGCACAGAAACTGACCCTCTTAGTGCAGATACTGTAACTGAAGGAAGGTTTAGACTGAATGGATTGGGAAATGGGTTATTGCACTGCTCTCCAGTAGCTGCAACGACTCTACCCGTGTCTATGTTCGGCAAAGAGCACAAGAAGCTGATGAAGTCTGCATATTCTGTTTTGGTACCAATGAACAATTCTGAGGTTGCTTTGAGTAAAAGAACTAAGCTGATAAAGCATTGAGTTCTCTGGCTCTGCCACTAAACAAGTAATTACGTACCTGATGGCAGTACCAAACCAGGATCAACGGCACGATTGGGGTTCACAAAGCCTGAGCCATAGTCAAAAGGAGTGGCGGGAAGCAAGCTGTTGACGTGATATCCTTCTGCCATTATCGGCTCTCCAAGATTGTCACACTTTGAGCTTGTTGTAGAGATCGCAGAGGCTATCATGGATGGAGTCCATGACGGATTGTGTTGCTTGATCAGTGCTGCTATTCCAGCCACATGAGGTGTGGACATGCTGGTACCAGATAATATTGCAAACATGTTCCCTGTATGAGTTGGTAGCAAAAGAGTCTTCAATGAAATTTGAGTTGTCAACTCAACTAATTTGGTTTTTGAAGTACTGATTGGACCCAAGGACCCACAAACTCTTTTTAATAGATGATCCACTAATAGTGAAATCTATTGCAAACTAAGAATCAGGACGTAAGACTTACTAAAAGAAAAGACACACAATTTAGTAATTTCCAATACATTTGAACTATGATAAAAAGTTTGTTCAAAAGATCAAAGTGTGTTGCATTTATCTTTCATCAAAGATGCCAAGAGTATACTCAGAGTTGAGGGAGAGAGGATTATGTTGTGTGTGTAACAGGAGAGAATAACCTACTTACATTTCAGAACCTGTTTTGAAAAAAAGAAGAGAAAAGTACCTTTGAGCAAAGGTTCTGAGGCACTGATGGGGCTCCAGGCTGCCCAGATTTGGTGCCCTGGAGCAAGAATATCAGGTTTAAGTACATCTGCATGATTTTTGTTGATGTCAATGATATCTGGACCCCTTGAAGAAAATCTACTGACCATTGGCGCTCTCCTTGTGAAAGAGGCAAGTCTTCCTTCTCCCACAGCTGCCAAAGCACCAAATTTTATGGCAGTTCCTTTGTTGTTCCTCTTTGTTTGTGCTTCATAGTATTGTAATATAACCTACAATTTCAAGCAGCCTTCTGCTTATCTGATTTCAAAGATTAAGTAACATGAAAAGATAATAATAATAATAATAAGGGTGATGTTATTTTAACAACACTGTTTATGTTGCACACCATTTCACACTTTCACACTGCTATATATTATTATTTTATTTATATATAATATTATATTAATAAATAAAAGTGTCAAATGGAAGTTTTTTGAAACAGTGCCATTTTCCTAATAATAATGCTAAGCCCTCCCTTACCTTGGCGTCATCTGCATGAGGGATCAAAATACCAGAAAAAGCAAAAGGCATTGGCTCTGCAATAAAATCACCATAGCTTGGTTTCGCAACTAAAACAAAGCCCTCCATTCCTAGAGCCCTCACGGTGTCAATAATAGCAGCAAGAGTTGAGGTGCCGTTATAGAAGCCAGTTGAGAAGGAGCAGATAATGATACTTCCCAACACTATATTAGGGTCAAAAGCTTCTGGATGTTGGCACTCCTCTATGTACTCCTGAGTCTTTGGACTTGTTCCTTTTCTTTTTACTGCATCCTTAGCTAAAACAAGCTTATGCCAAAGTGATCCATTTCCAAAACTTGGTTCTGTAGGTGAGAATTTCATACGTTAAGATCATTTGGAGCACTAGAAATGGACAAAATATAGGTCGTAATAAGATTGTATTGAGAGACAGAAGTACCTGATAGTCCCACGCCATTAAGTATTGAGCCATTTCCAAGTACAAGTGAAGAAGGGTAGCTTCTGTTTGTGGTGCTAGCGGCAACACCGATACTCCAGGGACTGTATGACACTACACTTGAAGATTTGGGACCGTTGTTCCCTGCAGCTTGCACCACCAGAACTCCTGCTTTTCGTGCAAACAACAAAGAGAGGTCAAAGAGGTTTAAGAAGATTATCGGGTCTTCTGGTGGTTCCCTTAGTCCCACAGATAGGGATAAGATATCCACTCCATCGAGGACAGCCTGCGCAAATCATGCAAACTATTTCAGTTATTGTTTTTTAAACATTCTTCCTTCTTCATTAATTTCAGATACTTAAAAGTGAAGCTCACGTGATCGATCGCAGCAATAACATCTGCTATAGTTCCCACGGTGGGATACACCGCCTTATAAACAGCAATCCTGAAAAAAAAAAAAACATCATTCGCAGCTACACAAATGTCGTCATACATCATTTTGAGGTTTATGTTCTTCATTAGCCACAAAGCAAAATTAGAAAGCTCACCTTGCACGTGGAGCCATTCCACTAGCTTTCCCATACCAAAAACTGTTCACCACAACAGGGATACCAGCATTTCCAGCAGCAATAGATGCCACATGACTGAAACCAATGGAGTTAGCCATAGCAAGGTAGTGTGACCGAGTTAATAACAATGAATTAATATATACCTGCCATGTCCCTCTGCATCATACGGTGAAAGAAAATCCTTGGAAGGATCGAGGGTAGCAGCAGCTTCAGCCCCTGCAGAGAAGTACCTGGCGGCTACTATCTTCCCATTGCAAGAACTAGGAGGGAAGTAAGGACCCGTCATGCAGGCACCCTTAAAATGAGAGAGGTTTGATTTGAAAGGTAGCATGGGATCGTAAGCAAAGCTGGGATGAAAAGGGTTGATGCCACTATCCACAAAACCAATCACAACTCCATCACCAGCATTTGTGTCTCCTCCTTCCTGCGCCCATATTCCCTCTGGTAAACCTAGAAACTCAGGTGTGTACGTTGTCATCCTTTTCACTCCTCTGTCTTTCTCTACCAACTTAACTCCCGGGACACTTCTTAGTCTTTCAGCCTGCAATTTTTTGCACCACCCCCATGCACACGTAAACAAGAACAAATGGACACATTATTTTTTGATTTTAGTGTTAGGTTTAACGTTTTTCATTTTGGTTTCAAGAATAGTTTCGTTCTTTCGTTAGTTTAGTGTATTAAATTCATCAACTTAATGAAGCACAATAAATGGGAGAAAAAAATATCATGTCATGTAGTATTTATTATGTCAAGCAAAACTTTAGGGTTAAAAAATGATGGAAAATTAGTAATTTAGTTTATCAGAAATATTTAAGAGACTAATATTTTTGGGGTAAAACTGAAACTAAGAATTAAGAAAAGGACAAAAATATGTTTAGTGTTAAATAAAATAGAAGAGGACCTGGGAAGGGGTTGTGTGGACAGAAAAACCATTGATAATGTGTTTGTAACTGTGGAGTTTGTTGTAGCTTCCTTTATCCAAGGTACTTTGCAGCAATAGATCGTGAGATGATACCAAGTGCTTTGCATGTGTCTTTGTAGCTTCGCTGATGAGACAGAGAAGAAACAATATGTTCAGGCTTGTTGATTAAAAGGATCAATTATCAGCATAATTTGTCTGTAATTAAGGATTGATTTATGAAGCTGAAGGTTTTAAATTATTAATAAAAATATACATTAACATTAGAAAGATTATTTACATTGTCACGCAATCATAAATTATTAGTTTTGAAATTTTAAAGACAATATTTTTTAAATGATTAATAAAAAATGTACAATAACATTATAAAGATTATTTACATTGTCACCCAATCAAAAGTCATTATTGTATGATAAATTTTCGATACTATATATATATCAAAAGTCATATTCGTTTTTTTCTATCAGATATAATAGTTTGAAATTTTTTAGTGCGTGCTAATTAAACTCTTTGGTCAGTACAAGGAAACGTTTTCCATTCTAAATTTATTTGTAAAGTAATATTCTTTTAGTGAAAAAACCCTAAACCCTAAAATTAATTCAAACATGCCCATTTATAAGAAAAACTTAAAATAAAAAATGATATAAGAGTATTTGAAAACTACTAGCAGAAGTGTATTTCATTAAGTAAAATTTTAAAATATAAATAAAATATTTAAAATTATAAAAATATGTAGAATCAATTTAAATAAGTAAGCTAAAAATATAAGTTATTTAGATTTAAGAGAATAATATTTTAAAAATAAAATAATTCATTTTAAATAATAGTAACTGAGTTTTTTTGAAAAAAAATTATAAAAATATTTTCAGAAATCAATACTCAAAAAAATTAACAATTTCGCGTTGTAATAAATATGCATGAAAACGTGTTGACTGACTAGGCAATTAATATATAATGACATGATTAACGTTATAAATAAATACAATTTTATGATTTAATAAGTACATGACATATTAGGTATTAAACAAGTCGTAATTCGCATAAAAGTTTGTGATTGACTAATTAATAATAAAATATATTTGTAAGTTTCAAACAATTAATAATAATTGACATAAACATCTGTAAATAACTAATAATTTAATGTTTTGATAAATATATATACACCAATAAGTGTTAAACAATTGTAAATAACTAATAATTTGGTGTTTAATAAATACATAAAGGAAAACTTTTAAACAAATAAAAAAGTCGTGTATCAACTCTGAAGAAAACGAGTATAATAAAATATCATTAAAAAATAGAAATTCAAACATAACATCATATATATAATAATAATAATAATAATAATAATAATAATAATAATAATAAAGAGATTGTTGGTGTGGGGAGTGAGAGGTGCAAGTGTGTGTATTAACCTGTTGGGTTGCATTGTTGATGAATGTTTCTCCATTGAAGCTTCTTCACGAAAAGCAAGTGCTTCTCCTTCCATTAAGACCAAGTATATTGAACGCTCTTCTTGAATCAAGCAAGTTATAGTAGCAAACACCAAGGAAATCAGAATGGCTGCTACCAATGGTAAAGCTAAGGAAACAGCAATTACTTTCGCCATTGTTGCAACTGCTAGATCGATCTCAGTGCAACCACACTTGTTTAAATCTTCCTCTCACTGACGAATGCCAATGATTCTTATACACGCTACGCAAATTTCAGTTTTTGGCACTTTGTAAGCAAATTTAGCATGTCTTAGTCCAACCGTTACTATCTTTTATTCAAAGTTGGTTCAAAGTGTATTGATTACTATACCGTTTACGTAGATTGCATGTTTTCACGCTAACCACGCAAAAAACCAAACACAAACCAAACTTCAGTCCTTAAAAAAGGACATCCTCATCAATTAGTCGCTTCAATCCACAACAGTTTTTTAACCTAGTGTTTTTTGTAACTTCTCTTTTTTCCTTTTTTTTTAATTATATTTTAAGAGAGTTAGAAGAGTTTGATTATTTTTTTATTGATTATTATCAGTAACCTCTGCCAAAAGTAATGTTCATGAGCTGGGATGGATAACTGTTGAGGGTAAAGTTCTCTCTTCCGTGTGATGTAGTGATTTGGATTAAAAAGTAGTTTTGTTAAAATTTCCGTTTCAAAGCAAAGAATATTATCTACATTTAATTCTTTTATGCCAAATTAGCTGTAATTTTTAAATGTAGTTTGTATAAGGTGACAACCCAGATCTGGCATAAAAGAAAATGTAGTTTTTAAATGTAATTCTTATATATATCATTAATGTCTCGACACAAACTATGAAACTTAAAATATATTATCTCATAATATATATAAACATACAATTTCATATAATTTTTTACAATTTTTTTTTTCAAGATGATATAAGAAATTATAACAGAAAATATATTTGCATAAAAGATAAATTGAAACAAACTATTCTTAACTTATAAATATACATATTTTTTTAACAATATTTTATGAATTTCATACCAAAAGCAACGATGTTCACTTTAAAATTTAAAGATTTTGCTTTCTTTCTGATAAAACGAATTTAATTAAAAAAAATTAAAACAACCCGTTAAACATTATTCTGTAAACAGAAAATTAATGAGATTAAATTATGTTGAAAGAGTATTATACAAAGATTAAAAATATTATTACTCTTTATTTTGTTATTTGCAAAAGTATTAAACTTATTTTTATTTTAAATATTTAAAAATAGAAATATTAAAGTTATGCTGTATGTTTTATTTAATAGTTTTACTATTTAAATCAAAGTTATGAGCGAGGAGTGAAGCGAAACTGAAGAACTGTGGTCCAATCCAACCAAGGCTTAAACAACGGTAGATGTAATTTTAGGTCTTCCTGCTCCGGTTTACATATTTCAAATTACTTATAGTTTAAAATATATAACATAATTAAATTATATTTTTTAATATATATTACACTTTTAAATAATAATTTAAGCTGTGATAGAAAATTATTTTTATCTATTAGTAGTTTATTTAAAAATAAAAATTTATAGAGACAAAGATAAAAATACAGTACATTAAAATTAATAAACAATTAAGAATGTTAACAAAAAAAAAAGTACTTTGAAATGATTGAGAGAATTTTTCTTTTTCCTTTTTACAGTCGAGACCTTTTGTTGCAAATTGCAGACTGGTGTGTGAAATTTATTTTCAAAAAAATTAGACAGAAAGTGGGTCTAATTATGAGATGTGAATTCTCTATATAAATTAGAAAATTATATGTATCAATTTTTTTTTCACGTCATTATTTAAAGAGAACTTTCGTAAGAGTTTTTTTTTTTCTCAACAAAAGTATTTTTAGCAATTTTCATTAACCTCTTATACATTTTAATATAATCTCATCACTGTTTATAATTAAAATATATTTTCAAAACAAATAAAAATAATAGAATATAATTCATATATGCATGTTTATTATAAATTTTACTTATATAAAATACTCATGCTGATATTATTTTTTTTTATCAGCACTCATACTAGTATTGTAAACCATATGAACTAAAACACTAGCTGTTTATTTTAAATTGTAATTTGAGTAAATTTATCTTTTTACCTTTTACATATTTTTGGTATTTTATTATTATTATTTATATAACTTTTGAACTTTATATGATTCATTGTTTTACGCTTTATCTTATAATCTTATTTCTCCAACGGAAGCATTGACATTTTAGTAATTTTCATTTTATAAAAAAATGTTTCTAATATTTGACATATGTAGCTAACATTGTGGCATTATTTATTAGTCCTAATATATTGAGATGGAAAAAAAAAAAAAAAAAAAATTTTAAATTTTAATTTTAATTTTTTTTTTTTTTTTTTTTTTTTTTTTTTTATTTTTTTTTTTTTTTTTTTTTCTTTTTTTTTT
>Ga0209489_107336_pt1 | contig 16572 bp, 6 predicted proteins | sample SiratrowhiteBW_FD_187527 | JGI IMG/M metagenome (GOLD analysis project Ga0209489, IMG submission 187527) | Root nodule microbial communities of legume samples collected from California, USA - Siratro white BW (SPAdes) (version 2) | ecosystem: Host-associated > Plants > Roots > Nodule | place: USA... | reverse complement strand
AAAAAAAAAAAAAAAAAAAAAACAATTTTAATAAGCTGACTTCGAACTGTAAAATCATGAGCGATTATCCCTTCTTTCATGTCGGGATACCGTACTTAATGTTTTGGAAACTAAACTCATATGTCTTCATGAGGACCATTAACCCATATAAACTTCTTTGCCTGATCCACAACAATGATTATGCAAGGTTGCGAACAAAAATGTGTCTGTAATTAATACTGGTTCCGAGAACACAAAACATCACAGGTTAACCCTTTTTAAATGACGAAACCCCACAGTTGAAGTTTTGGCGTCTGAAGTTATAAGTGTTCATGAGGGCCATTATCCCAAATCAAGTTCCTAACTTCCGACAAGTTACCCATTCTTTAGTGAAGGGATACTTCACTCGAAGAAGTTAAGAACTTATTATGCGATAATGTTCCTCATAAACACTTATAACTTCAGACCCTAAAACCAGTAAGTACTAAGGTGTGTCGTCGTTCTGCCATAGGAAACCTGTCATGTTTTGTCAGCTCAGAATAAGCAATATTACTTTACACACCACCCCTAGTTAACCTTTGTCTAAGGAGGGGACACCATAGTTGAAACTTTGTCGACTATGTCAGATCAGCACTGAAAAATACTCTAACATTATCAAAAAATAAAAAAGTTCCTCCCTTTTGAACACAAACCCCATAAAAGTCTAACCTTTTTTAACAACCAACAACAAAATTGTAAAACAACCAATAAAAGCTTCGTTTTCCATCAAAAAATACATCAAAAGACAAACCTTTACTTACTTAAAGCACTACAAACCCCAAACCCCACAAACAGAAACCATACTTAACAAAAAATGAAGCTTTTATGTAAAAATGTTAAAATGCAGCCATAAAAGACGAACCTTTACACAAAAAACCTAACAGTCGCACTGAATCGCAACCTAAACCAACCACCACGACGAGCTGACAACAGAAAGAGAGTGAGCGAAGACAACAAGTCGCAGAAAGTGAGAGAAGCAGCGTGCTAGAGAGACTATGCAGAGAGTGTGTGATTCAGGTTTGAGGAAGACGAGAGAGCTCCAAGAAAAGTTTTCTCTATGAAAGATGAGAGGTAGTCTATGTGGAAGACGAGTGGAAGATGAGAGGTTATGTGCGCGCGAAGAATGAATCTTCCAAAAGGCTTTTCACCTCCCCTCTGCCTCTCTCCCTGTCACTATGCACATAGAATAAACAATTAATATTTTTGACATGTAAGCCGTGTCAAATGAAAGTAATGACACGTAACGATGTCAAAGGATCATTACTCTATTTTTTTACAAAATTGATATCTCAAATATTTAGAAATTTGTAACTTTTAATTTTAAAACTAAACAAAATTTGGATTTTGAGAAATTAAATTTTGAAAGTTTTTTTTTAAGTTTTATAAAAAATATTATATTTTAAAGTAAAATAAAGTAAAATTTATAATTTTTGTGTGACCTTTTATTTAAAATCTATGAAAATAAATAAAAATATTCTAAATAGTTTATTGTAGAATATGAGAAATTAATTTTTTAGAAATCAATTTTCACACTACATAAATAGTATTTTGAAAATTTTAATTAAAAATCATGAGAACAAATTTAAAATTATTTGTGAAAAAAATTAAACAATCTAAAGTTAAATTTAAGAACTATCATAGATGAATACAATTGGTCATTAAGAATTAATTCATTATTAAAATTAAAATTTTATAAAGAGGTATCTTGTAACAAAAGAAGCATATAAAAATTTAAATATCTTTTTGTAGGTAATTCTCCTCTACTTCCCCTTTTGCCTTCGCCGTAACAGATAGTCTCCATCATGATCCATGTAAATCATAATAGAAAATATGCTAACAGGTTAAACTTACCACATCTTATAAGGCTTAGAGATTCTCATAAATTAGAATGAGCTATTTGATGTGGTAATTAATTAATTTTCTGTATTCTCTCCCTGATCAATTAGGTACGTGGGTTATTCTTTTCTTTGGGTTTAAATCTTAACAAATACTTTCATTAATATTTTCTTTGTATACAAAGTTTTACTATATAAAAAATTATTTAAATACTAAACAATAAATAATAATTTAAAAATATTAATATTAATTGTCAATCTTGATTAATGTTATTTTTTTAATCAAAATTTACTATTTTTTTTTTGACAAAACTCTTTCATATTAGAATTACTTTTATGACTTAATTAATATTGTTAATTCAAATAATATTAATTTTTTCATTAACTTCATATTGAAATCAATTAAAAATCCAGTGTATTACATAAAATGAAAAAGAAAGTGTTTGACATTGAAAAATATTGTTAATGTTGAGAAAAGAAACTAAGTTGCTAAAGTTGCTATTTTATTTCATATTTTGTTGAAAGACAAATAAATAAAACTAAGTGATGATTAAGAAAAGATAAAAAAAATTATAAATATAATTAAATATGATCATTAGATTAATGATTTTTTTATTCAAGAATATTATTTAAGAGGAAACCAAACACGAAGGATAAAGTTCAAGAATAAGCCTTTGAAGGTAAATTTTGATCCTTTCAAACCTAAAACAACTACTTTAATGGTTGACATTATTGAATATGTTAACCTGAGACACTTGAAATGGGAATATCTGATGAAATTTTGAACTGTATTATCAAAATTTTTTATGCAAAAAGAAACAACATTTTATCCAAAGATTTAAAGAAGAGAAAGTTGAATTAATAAAGATTAAAATCTTCACCGTGAATTAAGTTTCATTCTTCACCCATAAAAGGTATGTATGTGTACGGTTGGGTGTTGGAAAATATGCGAGCTGTTTGGAGTGGTCGAGTAAGAGTGTACGTTGGACAGTTTTTGAAAAGGTTATAGAGTGTGGGAGAATGATGGTTTACGAGTGGCATGAGTATAGGTTAATAGAGAGGCATGTGTGAGTAATTAAGAATACACTGTGAGTAATTAAGAATGCACTTGAACTGTTTGATATGGGAAAGTGTGTGATGGATTTAACAAATTGAGAAATTTTGACTACAGTAACATCTTTTTTTAAATTAATATCTTAAATAACACTTTTGTATTTTTACTTTCTAAAACATTATTTTTTTATTATATACGGTGAGAATTGGACTGTTAGCTTGAATTTTCAATAGAAAATACGTAATTCTTAATTTTAAAATCAATTAAAATGTACAAAAATAAATAAAAATATTATAAATAATTTATTGTATAATATGATAAACTAATTTTTTGAAATCAAATTTTCACTACATAAATATTGTTTTGAAGAATTTAATTAACAATTACCCAAACAAATTTAAAATTATTTGTGAGAAAAAAAATTAAACTATTTAAAGTTAAATTTAATTTGATTTAAAGATAATAAAAGATATTAAAATTTTGTGAATTTTATTGTTATTGATAAATTAAAAATTTGAAATGAATTTAGAAAATGAAGTTGAAAATGTTAAATAAAAATATAGTGTAATTTATAGATTTAAAAATAAGTAAAAGTATTATTTTTTCAGTAAAAGCTTGATTAAAAATACAATACATTTGGGAAGGTTTATTATTTATTTTAACTTATATGAGAGAAGGAGATAAGTAAAATAAATTATGTAAGAGAAAAATCATTTACTTTCATTAAATTTATATGAAAAAACTATTTATAGATATTTTGAAACAATTAATTATAATAATAATAAATTACAATTATAATGAAGCAATTAATTCATGGCTTACCTCAACTTACTCAAAAACTTGTTATTAAATTACATCTTTAATAAATTGTTATATAATATTAATGTACTTAATTTATTTATTAAATATTATTATATATATATATATTAAAACAATATTATAAAATTGTAGAACCAAAAGACAACTTTTGAAGAAGACTGCGGAGGAAGAAGCCGTCACCAGTGAGTTTTAAAAAATATACAAGCCATTTAGAATGGGTACACTATTGGGCAGTTTTTAGGTTAGGTTCACAGGTAACTTTTGGAAAATATGAGAGTCGTTTTGAGTAGTTTTTAGGTTAAGTTTGGAGAATGTTCTCGAGTGTGAGAAAAATGATAGTTTACAATTGACATTGAAAGACATGCGTTATTAAAAATACACATCAACTCTTTCATATTGAAAAATATGTGTGATGGGTTTAATAAATAAGAATTTTCATCACACTAATATCCTTTTTTCAAAATTGATATCTAATATATTTAGAATTTTGTAACTTTCAATTTTAAAACTAAACAAAATTTGGATTTTGAGAAATTAAATTTTGAAAGTTATTTTTTTAAGTTTTATAAACAAAATTATATTTTAAAGTAAAATAAAGTAAAATTTATAATTTTTGTGTGACTTTTTATTTAAATTATATGAAAATAAATAAAATATTATAAATAGTTTATTGTAGAATATGAAAAATTAATCTTTTGGAAATCAATTTTCACATTCCATAAATAGTATTTTGAAAATTTTAATTAAAAAACATGAGAACAAATTTATTAAACGATCTAAAGTTAAATTTAAGAACTATCATAAGTATATTTTTTGTTAGATGAATATAATTGCTCATTAAGAATTAATTCATTAATAAAATTAAAATTTTATAAAGAGGTATCTTGTAATAAAGGAAGCATATAAGAATTTAATTATCTTTTTATACCCTGATAATTCAGCATGAACCAGGTTATCTCCAGAATGTATAGTCACAAAACTTGATAGATTTGAGAAAACTATATAAGTCTTATCATACATTGCAATTCTCAACACTACTTAGTCATTGAAAAGATGCTAACAGGTTAAACTTACCACATCTTATAAGGGTTAGAGATTCTCATAAATTAGAATGAGCTATTTGATGTGGTAATTAATTAATTCTTTGTATTCTCTCCCTTAATAAATTAGGTATGTGAGTTATTCTTTTCTTGGGTTTAAATCTTAACAAATACTTTCATTAATCTTTTCTTTGTATACAAAGTTTTAAAACAATAAATAATTATTTAAATACTAAACAACAAATAATAATTTAAAAATATTAATATTAATTGTCAATCTTGATTAATGTTATTTTTTTAATCAAAATTTACTAAATTTTTTTTTACAAAACTCTTTCATATTATAATTACTTTTATGACTTAATTAATATTGTTGATTCAAATAATATTAATTTTTTTTCATTAACTTCATATTGAAATCAATTAAAAATCCAGTGTATTACCATAAATGAAAAAGAAAGTGTTTGACATTGAAAAATATTGTTCACCTTGAGAAAAAAATCCTCACTTATACTAGTAGTCCAAATATAAAAAGGATTGATTTAGTTTGAAAGAAACTTTCGCTAACCATTAAAAATAATTTTGAGATTGACACTCAAACTTTGATCAAGCTAACAATATTTAAATCTTTGTTAAATTGATGATAATTCAGTCAAAATGAAGTTAAAGATAACATAAAAGGAAAATATATGAATTTAAAAATATAGATAATCTCAAATTCCAATTTTAAGGATTTCAGCCACTTATAAAATTTTAAAATTTTAATTTCTTTTAAAGTTACTCAAATAACATATTCTAAAACTTTCCCTCACACTATAAGAGTTTTAATTTTGAAAAGGACCAACACAAATGTTTTTTTTTTTTTTTTAACTTTTATCAATAACTAAAATCCATTTACTTAATTGTTCTAATAAATTTAGCTTTCAATAACTTTTCGATTTCCTTTTATCTTTCTAATTTCATCATCTGAAAATTTTCTTCTAACATTTTGCTTTAATATGAGATTTTATTTTCCTTGATTCGTTATGGATGCTCTAAGAGATTTTTTATTGAAACCTAATATTTAATCAAAGTTTCAAATTATATTTACATTCCAACTTTTCTAAAAATTCATTATTCAACAACTTGCTAACTTGGCATTTTCTTTTCTTCATTGTGTAAGTTAATCTCCTTTTGCAATAAAACACTTTTACATGTGAGTGAATCACTATAATTAGGAACTAATGTTATGTTTTGCCATCATCCAAGACAGTGGAGTCAACCAAACAACATTTAATTTTAAAATGGAATTATCATAATATTTCTCTCATTTATTATCTATAATTGGTAAAAGTATCATTCATATTTTTACCAATGGACATTTGAAAACTTTGTAAGTTATAAAACTATCATTCATTATCTATAATTGGTAAAGATAAGTAACAAAAACTATTGTGTGAACTCAAAATAATAATAATAATAAAAAATACTATATAAAGGAAGTGAAAAGGATATGTGTGAAAGAGACAACAAAGAAGTTGTTCTTCTTTTTGTATAGGTGGCGTAGTATTACTCATATCTGATTATCCACTTGATTTCATCCATTCTAACCTACATTCTATTTGATAAATTTGAAACGTCACTGTAACTTCTCATCTCCAAAGATTAAGCTATTTCTTTGGATTAATAAATTATTCTCATTTTCGTTGAAATTTAAACTATTATTTTACTTGTCTTGTAATCCTTCTTTTAAGAATTGTTAGAAGGATTTCTTAGAAATATTTTAGTTAAAAAAACTCTATATGATTTGAGAAACAATTTTATCTTAACATGTAATGATACCTATATAATTTGCATGCAATCATAGGTCAAACTAAATCTCTCTTATTATATTATTTTATTTTAAAATAATAAATTTTAACATCTTTATAAATATATACGAACTTACCTTTTTTATTTCTTCTACTTACAAATTTCCTCTTATTCACAATTAATAAATTATTAAATAATTAAAATTTATTATTTTTATTATTAAGTTTTTTATAAATAAATATTTAAATGGACACATATATCTAGTTTTAAATTAATTTTTTATACCTTAACAGACTAAAAGTATATTTAAATTTTATTTATATTTTATTTATAGACTTATTGATAGCTACTAAACTAAAAAGAAGACAACAGGTCTAACATCTTCCAAACAATAATTTAAAATTTCGATAAAAATGAGAAACATATTATTAAGTCAATTCAAAAATGAGAAGTTAGAAGTTGCAGCGGAGATGGGAAACTGCACTTGCGTTTGGAAGAGTTTAATGGAACTGTGGAAATACTATGGCGCGCGGACCGAAAGAAGAACAACTTTTTCTTTTTGAGACATTTCTTCTTCTTATTTCTTTATATAATATTTTTATTTTTATTATTTTAAGTTTATTCAGTAAATTGTATTTTTATTTTTTATTAATATAATATTTTTTTAAGCAACTGAATAATGAATAATAATTTATTGATAAAAATTAAATGGTCTCTTAAGAATAACAAACAGAAATGGTATAAGAGTATATAATATAAATGTACTTAATTTAGTTATTAAATTTTATAATATTGTTTTAACATATATATATATATATATATATATATATATATATATATTAATTATAGTTCATTTCAATAATTTCTGCCTACATCAAATAAATAACAGTGAAACTAAACTAAAGAAAAACAAATTTATAAAAGCTCAACATAATTAAATATAAAAATAAAACAAAAATAATTAAGATATCTTAACAAGAAAATATATATGAGGAGAATCAAAATATTATAAAGCTACTAAATAATTCTTACTTATTAAATTTATAAAAGATTATCTTTTTAGGATTTAGGGTTTTTATTCATGATAAGGAGAAAAAAAATAAACCTAAACTGTGCACTATAATGAACAGTAGTATATGAAACTATTTATGTTGTTGTCATCAATAAAAAAACTGAACAGAAAATAAGGAAATTGATTATAAATTATTTAAATAAAAAATTGATTAAGATGAAAAGAGAGTCAAAGTAATAAAAAATGGGTTTCACTCATTCTTTTTTAATGAAAGATATAAGATATTTTTTTCAAAATTGAATACAATCATCAAGATACATTATAATCATTAAATTCTGAACAATTATCAAATATCTATTTGCCTATTATAAATACAGTAGAAGATGTTACACCTATTGTCTTCTTTTATTTTAGTTTAGTAGTTATCAATAAGTCTATAAATAGAATTTAAATATACTTTTTAGTCTGTTAAGGCATAAAAGATTAATTTAAAACTAGATATATGTGTATATTAAATATTTATATAAATTTTAATAATAAAAATAAATAAATTTTAATTATTTAATAATTTATTAATTGTGAAGAAGAGGAAATTTTTAAGTAGAAGAAATGAAAAAGGTAAGTTCGTGTATAATTATAAAGATATTAAAATTTATGATTTTTAAATAAAATAATATAATAAGACAGAATTAGCTTGACCTATGATAAATAAGATGAAAATGAACTTTTTAACCTCCTTATCCCATATATCTTTTCCAATCACTTCTTTTTTCACACTTTTTCTTTGATGATCAATTGGGAAACCTTCACTCTAGATACAGAATCTTACTTATGATTTCTTTTGCCAACTTTCACCAAATTGGTGAAAGTGTGGTGATGCCTCTTCGCCTTTTTGATACCATTTTTGTGGGTCTGGTAAGACTAGTTGTGAACAGTGTGGTTATTAGACTTTGCCATCTGGTAATCCTGAAGAACCCAGTTGAGCTAGGTTTTTTTGCCAAACCTATTAATATAATACTTTATTTAAATAACATCTTTAATAAATTGTTATATAATATAAATCTAATTAATTTAGTTATTAAATTTTATGATATTGTCTTAATATATATATATATATATTAATTATAGTTCCTTTTAATAATTTTTGTTAATACATAAAAGATTGATATAAAACTAAATATTTATTTTGAGTTTATGCAATGAGTTTTTTTTTTATTTTCTACTAATATAATAATTTATTTAAATTACATCTTTAATAATCTGCTATATAATATAAATTTAATTAACTTAGTGATTAAATTTTATGATATTGTCTTAATATATATATATATATATATATATATATATAATTATATTATAGATCCTTCAAACAACTCCTAAAAAGGATTACTATATAACTCACAAAATAATTAAATATAAAAATAAAAACAAAAATAATTAAGGTATCTTAACAAGAAAATATATATAGGCAAATCAAAATATTATAAAGCTACTGAATAGTTCTTACTTATTAAATCTATAAAAGTTTATAATTAAGATATCTTTCATAACTATTTATAATTCATGCACATATTTAAAATTTTAGTTACTAAAATTATTTTAATGTTACATACATTTTTTTCCTTCAAATTAATGCTTTTTAAATTAACTACTATTAATTAAAATAAAGTTTATTATGTCAAGTATTAATGTTTTTTTGTTTTTAATTTATGGAAACTTTATAAATAAAACTTATAAAGACATGTAAATTTAACTTATAAATTTCTAATTATGCAAATAAAGTTTCATAACTAATGTTAGATTGATTTAATCCTTCTACTTCTTAATAAAATCCGTTATTATTACGAAATTGGTTGGTTTTATCATCATTTAAATTGAAAACTTTAAATAAAAGAAATTTACAAATCATATTTATTATGATTAAAGCAAATTTATAAAATTATTTTTGACCCAAAACAAATTGGTGCATCTAATATAATTGTGTTTATACTAAAAGCGCGAGTTTGATTAGTTTTAGATCCATAATATTATGTTTATATGAGATTGGACACGAATAGTAGTGTAATCATACAAGAAAAACAAAATTTCATAAAAAAAAAAAATCCAAATACAGAAAAGACTTATTCAATATGTTGTTTTGATAATAGTATGGACAACAAGTATAATATTAAGATGAGATAAGTTGATCCAGAATGACTATTAGAGTAGAATAGATTTTCCATTTTAATAAATCTAATGTTATGAAATTGAAATAACACCCATATATTTATGAAATATGCCTGAATCCCAAGGAAAATCTCTTTTTTAATCTAATGAATATAAGTTTATGAAATCAAAATTTGATTAATTCTTAAAATCTTTTTTATTCTTTTAAAAGAGATATTGGTAGAAAATTTTCACATGTCCTTTATAAGAATTTGGAAAGGAATACTTTTAATACATACGAATAGTGAGTAATATCTCAGATGTAATAATAACACAACAAATGAAACATCCTAATTATGAAATGGTGAATATTGTATCTCAATATATTATATATATAGTCTAGACCTTAACAACGAGTGATAACTTTCAACCATTAACAACTTGATTCCTCGAATAAAAAAAATATTTGTTATTCCAAGGAAGAAAAATAATAATGTTGATTTTCATATGAGGCGGATACATATTGGAAAGGAAATAATCACAATCTTCCAAATTAAATTAATTGTCAAATAAATTACATTATAGAGGAAATGTTAAATCAGCAATGAATAAAGTCAGGCCATTTTAATAAGCTGTATTTTGACCTCACAACTTAGGCACACAACATAGCTAGCATATAATGTTGGGAGGATTGAAAAAAAAAAAGTTTTAAAAATTAGATACAAAAGATATGATAAACAAGTTAAGAAAGATACAGTAGCATCTCTTGAAAGTATGGTTACTCATGAAAATGAAATAAATCAAGAGGGTGGTGTTTTATGGAATGAAATTGGACAAAATATAGAAAAATAAAAAAAATAAGTCCTCTGTGTTTGTCAATTATTAAAACTAAAAAAATAGTTGATCGAACTTACAGTTATTAGATGTTACTAAAGTTGCTATTTTATTTCATATTTTGTTGAAAGACAAATAAATAAAACTAAGTGATGATTAAGAAAAGATAAAAAGAATTTAATAAATATAATTATATATGATCATTATATTAATAATTTTTTTTATTCAGAAATATTATTTAAGAGGCAACCAAACAAGAAGGATAAAGTTCAAGAATAAGCCTTTCAAGGTAGATTTTGATCCTTTCAAACCTAAAATAACTACTTTGAACCAATAAAGTTTCATTCTTCATCCATGAAAGTTATGTATGTATACCGTTGAGTTTTGAAAAATATACGAGCTGTTTGAAGTGGTTTAGGGTTTAGGGTTTAGGGTTTAGGGTTTAGATTTGAAAAATATTATAGAGTGTGGAAAAATGGTGGTTTACGATTGACATGTATTGGTTTACAGTAAGCCTGAACTATACACTTAATAAATTTCTATTCATGATAAAGAAAAAATAGTAAACCTGAACTATGCACAGTAATGAATGTGTATTGCATCAAACTATTTATGTTATTTTTATTAATAAAATTATTCAATAGAAAGTAAAGGAAATTGATGATAAATTATTTAAATAAACAGTTATTAAGATGAAAATAGTTAATTGTTTTGATGAAGGAATTGATCAAAGTAATAAGAAGTAGGTTTCACTCATTTTAAGGAATGAGATTTTCTTTTAAGTTCAAAATTGAATAGAATTATCTAAATACTTTATAGGTAAATGAATTCTCAACTATTATCAAATATCTACTTGCATATTATAAACATAGTGTAAGATGTTAAAAATGTTGTCTTCTTTTAATTTAGTATTTATGAATGAAGTCTAAATATGTTTTAATAGGTTAACATATAAAATATTAATTTAAAACTAAGATATTGTATATTTAAATATTAATTTATATAAAGTTTTAATAATAATAATTAATATTAAATTTTAATTATTTAATAATTTGTTATTATGGTAAGATGAAATTTCTTAATAACTAGAAATCAAGGATGTAACTATTATAAAAAAATGAATCATAATGGAGAAAAATGATAGTCTGTCATAAGCCAAAATGGAGGAGGTAGAAATAGAGCAATGACGGCCTATCACAAGCCAAAATGACTAGGCACACAATTAAGAGAGCTTTGGAATTTATAAATACTTGGAAAATACAAGATTTAAGCACTATGAGGCTTGTGACACGTATATGTTCAAGAATTATAAATGCAACTGCATTTTGAACCTTTTAGTCTCACATCTCAGACTAATGAGTGCTAAGAGCATTCAAGCCTATAAATAAATGGTTATCCTCCTTTTTGTACTTACTTTGAAGTTTGAATGAGAATTGATTTACTAAAAGCTTGTCTCTCTTCTTCAAAGTCATTAAAAATTTGAGAATAATCTTTTCTTAAGTTCACCACTAAGAAACCTTCCTTGAAAGTGAAAACCTTTCTTAGAGTTTCTCTATAGAAACTTGAGGAAAAGTTTAATGTTTAATTGGAGTCTTTCACTACCTCTAAAGGTGATTCCATCTTTTGGCATGAAGAGCTGGGCTTGGAGGATCTTCAAGAGTAAATTGTTTTTCTTTCCTTTTATGTTTTTGTTCATGTCTTGTTTTAAACATTTGTCTAAGTGTAGTTAGGATTGTGCCATATTCCATGTGTTGCCATGTTTAAATTGATTCAATTATCTTGTTCCAACTATCTTAAATTAATTTTATGTTTTAAGATTTTCTATCTCATATTCTAAATTATTTACTTTGTTTTTTTGTGTTTTTAATTACTTAGTTTAAATTTTTGAAACCTCCATGTTTTGTGAGTGATGTTTATCTCTTACCATGTCACAAATTTCATAGAAATTGTCCTAAAATTTTACACTTTTACATGTAATTAAAACTTGAAAATAAAAAAAAAAAACAAAATCTTTTGCTTGCATCTTGATTGAGTTCTTTTCATCAACAAATTAAAAAATATATATTTTTTTAGTAAAGGTTTAGGTCATGACCTTGTAGGTTTTTTTAGTATCAATTTGAATCATACATCCTACACATGTTGATAATTGTGAAGAAAATTATATGTGACCTTAATTTCGAGTACAATTTTCTTTAGCTAAAAAATGATATATTTTGTTGAAATTTGCTAATGAACTAATAGCAAAAGAATAACTCAATCAAGATGCAAATACTAGATTTTTTTTTTTAATTTCAAGTTTTAATGACATAAAAGTGTAAAAATTTGAGACAATTTCTATAGATTTTATGATATGGTAAGGGATAAAGATACTCTAAACAAAACCTGGATAATTCAAAAATTAAAGCTAATAATTAAAGACACAAACAAACACAAGATAATAGTCTAGAACATGTGATAAAATATCCTAAAACATAACATTGATTCAAGACAATTAGAACAAGATAATTTAGTCAATTTGAAAGATGACAACATATAGAATTTGACACGATCCTAACTAGACTTAATCAAACATACAAGACAAGACATGAAAAAAAAAACAAAAGGAAAGAAAAACACTTAACTCTGGAAGATAAGTCATGAACATCCTTATTTTGTTGACCTTAAACCTTAAATCCGAAGAAAATTGCAGTTAGTTTGGAAGAGTTTAGTGGGTCTTTAGAAATATTGCAGCGCGGACCGAAAAGAACAACTTCTTTTTTTTTTCTGTGAGAGATTTCTTCTCTCACTTCTTTTATATAGTATTTTTTACTTTTATTATTTTGAATTTATTCAGTACATTTCATTTTTATTTTCTATTAATATAATATTTTTTTAAGCACCTGAATAATGAATAATATAATCTATTAATAAAAATTGAAAGGTCTTACGGAGGCGATAATTTATATCATGGACGAAACTGAAAAAGGCAGAGAGGCAGAGGAAGAAGCCGTCACGGGTGAGTTTTGGGAAATACGCGAGTCGCTTAGAGAGGGTACAAAAAGGATATGTATTGGACAATTTTTAGTTAGGTTCACGGGTGAGTTTTGGGAAATATGGGGCCATTTAGAGTGGGTATAGTATTGGGCAGTTTTTAAGTTAGGTTTGTAAAGGTTCTCGAGTGTGGAAAAATTGGAAAAATGATAGTCTATAACTGACACAAGTATAAGTTCATAGTTGATATGCATGCGTGAGTTATTAAAAATACACGTCAACTGCTTGATATTGAAAAATATGTATGATATGTTTAATAAATATGAATTTTCATCACACTAATATCTTTTTTTTTTTCAAAATTGATATCTCATATATTTAGATTTTTGTTACTTTCAATTTTAAAACTAAACAAAATTTAGATTTTGAGAAATTAAATTTTGAAAGTTTTTTTTAAGTTTTATAAAAAAATTATATTTTAAAGTAAAATTTATAATTTTTATGTGGCCTTTTATTTAAAATATATGAAAATAAATAAAAATATTGTAGATAATTTATTCTAGAATATGAGAAATTACTTTTTTAGAAATAAATTTTCACACTACATAAATAGTATTTTGAAAATTTTAGTTAAAAATCATGAGAACAAATTTAAAATTATTTGTGAAAAAAATAAACAATCTAAAGTTAAATTTAAGAACTATCATGAATGTACTAGATGAATACAATTGGTCATTAAGAATTAATTCATTATTAAAATTTTATAAAGAGGTATCTAGTAATAAAGAAGCATATAAGAATTTAAATATCTTTTTTTAGTTAATTCTCCTATACTTCTCCTTTTGCCTTCACAGTAACAGATAGTCTGCATCATTATCCATGTAAATCATAGAAGATGCTAACAGGTTAAACTTACCACATCTTATAAGGGTTAGACATTCTCATAAATTAGAATGAGCTATTTGATGTGGTAATTAATTAATTCTTTGTATTCTCTCCCTGATAAATAAATTAAGGTACGTGGGTTAATCTTTTCTTGGGTTTAAATCTTAACAAATACTTCCATTAATCTTTTCTTTGTATACAAAGTTTTACTATATAAAAAATTATTTAAATACTAAACAATAAATAATAATTTAAAAATATTAATATTAATTGTCAGTCTTGATTAATGTTATTTTTTTAATCAAAATTTACTAATTTTTTTTTTGACAAAACTCTTTCATATTAGAATTACTTTTATGACTTAGTTAATATTGTTGATTCAAATAATATTAATTTTTTTTCATTAACTTCATATTGAAATCAATTAAAAATCTAGTTTATTGCATAAAATGAAAAAGAAAGTGTTTGACATTGAAAAATATTGTTAATGTTGAGAAAAGAAACTAAGTTGCTAAAGTTGCTATTTTATTTCATATTTTGTTGAAAGACAAATAAATAAAACTAAGTGATGATTAAGAAAAGATAAAAAAAATTATAAATATAATTATATATGATCATTAGATTAATGATTTTTTTATGTAGAAATATTATTTAAGAGGCAACCAAACAGGAAGGATAAAGTTCAAGAATAAGCCTTTAAAGGTAGATTTAGATCCTTTTGAACTTAAAACAACTACTTTGAACCAATATTGATGATTGACATTATTGAGTATGTTAACCTGAGATACTTGAGACAGGGATATCAGATGAAATTTTGAACTGCTTTATCAAAGTTTTTATGCTAAAAGAAACAACAGTTTTTCCAAAGATTTAAAAAAGAGAAAGTTGAATTAATGTAGATTAAAATCTTCACCATAAATTAAGTTTCATTCTTCACCTATGAAAGGTACGTATATTTACGGTTGATTTTTGGAAAATATGAGAGCCGTTTGGAGTGATCGAGTAAGAGTGTGCATTGGACAATTTTTGAGTTAGGCTTGGAAAAGGTTATAGAGAGTGGGAAAATGGTGGTTTTCGACTAGCATAAGTATTGGTTAATAGGAAGGTATGCGTCAGTAATTAAGAATGCACTTAGAATTGTTTGATATTGGAAAGTGTGTGATGAATTTAACAAATTGAGAAATTCTGACTACAGTAACATTCTTTTTTTAAATTAATATCTTAAATAACACTTTTGTATTTTTACTTTTTAAAATATTATCTTTTTATTGTATACGGTGAGAATTGCACTGTTAGGTCGAATTTTCAATAGAAAATAGCGTAATTTTTAATTTTAAAATTAAATAAAATTTGGTTTTTTAAAATCAAATTCTGAATTTTTCTTCTCAAAGTTCTATGAAAAAAATTGTTGTTTTAAAGTAAAATAAAATAAAATTTATAATTTGTGTGACTTTTAATTTAAAATGTACAAAAATTAATAAAAATGTTATAAATAATTTATTGTACAATATGAGAAACTAATTTTTTGAAATCAAATTTTCACTACATGAATAGTGTTTTGAAAAATTTAATTAACAATTATTCGAACAAATTTAAAATTATTTGTGAGAAAAAAATAAGCTATTTAAAGTTAAATTTAATTTGATTTAAAGATAATAAAAGATATTAAAATTTTGTTAATTTTATTGGTATTGATAAATTAAAAATTTGAAATGAATTTAGAAAATGAAGTTGGAAATGTTAAATCAAAATATAGTGTAATTTATAGATTTAAATATAAGTAAAAGTATTTCTTTTTTCAGTAAAAGCTTGATTAAAAATCTAATTAAAATTTGGGAAGGTTTATTATTTATTTTTAATTTATATGAGAGAAGGAGATAAGTAAAAAAGATATGTAAGAGAAAAATCATTTATTTTCATTAAATTTATATGAAAAACTATTTATAGATATTTTGAGAGAATTAATTATAATGAGAATAAATTACAATTATAATGAAGCAATTAATTCATGGCTTACCTCTAGTTACTCAAAAATTTGTTATTAAATTACATCTTTAATAGATTGTTATATAACATTAATGTACTTAATTTAGTTATTAAATTTTATAATATTGTTTTAATATATATATATATATATATATATATATTAATTATATTTATTTTCAATAA
>Ga0209489_107332_pt1 | contig 16584 bp, 6 predicted proteins | sample SiratrowhiteBW_FD_187527 | JGI IMG/M metagenome (GOLD analysis project Ga0209489, IMG submission 187527) | Root nodule microbial communities of legume samples collected from California, USA - Siratro white BW (SPAdes) (version 2) | ecosystem: Host-associated > Plants > Roots > Nodule | place: USA... | reverse complement strand
ATATATATATATATATATATATATATATATATATATATATATATATATATATATATTACCCATTATATTTCTTATCATGTAGACAATTTTACCCTTCATTAAATTAAAATAATTCAAAATTACATTATATAAACTGGTATCCTTTTTTAACTAAAAATATATTATCTATTAAATTAAATTAAAATAATTTAATTATTTGACAAAATACTTTTTTAACAAAAAGCATTTTATTAAAAAATTGATACAGCTTTTCAATTTATCTTTATAAATTATTTATACTTTATTTTTTTAAAACACTATACATAGAAGAAATGTGAGTACTATATATATATATATATATATATATATATATATATATATACGTACGTACCTGGACCGGGTTGAAATGATGGTAACAGGATATTTTCTTTAACCACCCTTCCTTGATAACATGAAGATTCCCAGTGTGGAAAGGAATAGGACGAGTTCTTCCTGTAGCCTAATACATTCTTCTTTCATCTTAATAAAATATTTAAATATTACAATTGTCTTTATATAAGAATCGGATCGGATAACACCTCTATCCAATTGTGATTTCTTTTCAAATGACAATCGGATAGCCTGCTCATCTGATTGTTATTTTTTTTTCAAATGACAATCAGATGGAGGTGTTATTCGGTTTTTATTTTCAAATCAAAATGATAACTGGATAAAACCCATCCGGTTCTTATAGTCTAAATTGAAAAATTAATCTATTTTCAATTTGGACTATGAAAACCGGATGCGTTTCATCTAATTATTATTTTGATTTAGAAATGAGAACTAGATAATATTCTGATCTTCATTTGAAAAAAAATGACAACGGTTTAAAAAAAAATAACAACCGGCAATTATGACAACCGGATGATTTACTCTTTCGATTGTCAACCTTTTTTTAAATCACAACTGAATAAAGTGTCATCCCATTTTTGTATAATAACAATTGTGTATTTAAGAACAATCGTGGTATTTAAATTTTTTACGAGGTTAGAGGAAGAATGTATTAGGGTGCAGGAATAACTCGTCGAGGAATACTAGTATATTTAAATATATGATGAAGATAGTTGTGGGCATGGATTGAAATCGGGTGAAAGGGAAATTCCAGATCCAGACGAACAAGTGAAGAAAGAAACATATGGCGAAGGAAAGTGGCAATAACCCGGTTCCGGGGTTGCAGTGCCTGAATCGCATGGTTTCAGAACCTTATTACCTCTTCCATTTCTTAACTTTCTTCTCATATTTCGTCATTCGCAGCTCCGCTTCCCAAGTCCTTGCTCCTCATCTCGTCCAACATCTCCTTCGTCGCGTAAAATTCTATCTCCCTTTCGCTCTCTCGCACGGTTCTTCACTGATTACTTACCTTACTTGTTCCCCCTCTCTCAGGAAATACAAACGTTGCTTGTTTTCGCGATATTGGCTTTCATCAAGGTTCGCGCTGTTGAAATCAGATCGAATGTGACCTCGATTTTTCATTCTGCTTTTACATTTTCCTAAAATTTACTGGTTGATAGTGTGAATGAATGGTAGTTGTTAACGCTAAAAATTGGGCATGCCTCTGTAAAAAATATGTGAATTGCTGGTTGTACAATTCAACTCTAGGTCTTGTGCAGTTATTTATTATTAGTTTATTTTGCCCAAAAAACATTTTGTTAAGTATACCATTTCAATGCTAATGGAAATGTCGTGTGGCTAGTTCGTGGATACGTTAATCACTGTTTTAATATCCAACAGTGCAGTGAGTTATGGTTGAAGTTTATGTGACTGTAGTAAGTCGGTTGGCATTTATAAGGAAAAGGGTTTTGCGGATTAAATGTGAATGGCGCAGAGCTGAAGAGTAATGTTTCTGCATTCTCAAATCAAGAAACTTCTAGCTTTGTCTTATGTGTCAGTGAGATTCTCCGTTACAAATGTCTTGTGTGGTTGAGCCACTTTGATTTTTGTCTAGTTTGTTGATTTGGGTGTATATGATCGATTGATCAACTGTTGTTTCACGCACTGCTGCTTTTGACCTTAGAGAACATATGTGTGCGTTGTATTCAATTCTAATTGTTTTTTGTTACAGGGAGTAAAGGAAGACAACTGGGAAGCCTTTATAGCCGATGCACTTTTCCTTGGCAAGGTAATCACAATTGATGAATTTGTAGGACTTTTACTGCTTCGTTATTTGATTCATAAATCACTTCTCACTTGCCCCTTATTATTATCAGTAACATAGGGTTCTGATACTTTTATTTTAAATGAAATTAAATTGTTTATATCATAGAATGACATCTTAAGTCTAACTAGATTAGATGGCTATTAAATTATGGAGCATGCATTATTATGATTTTCCTGCTCCTTTTTTATTATTGGCAACTGCACAGTTTCTGTTGTGAAAAAGTGATGTGTATGTTCGATGTGTTAAATCACTTTCTTGCTGCTGCATACTACCTGTGATTTCATTTATTTCTGTGTCTATATGGAAGTTCTCAAACCTGCTATCTTATATTGTTATTTCCAGGTTTGTCTTTTTGTCCTGGCCACTACAATGGATCGCCACTTAGCCGTATGGTATATTCTTGTATTTTTAGGTGGGCAGTTTCATCTTATTTTGTGTTATTTAAGCCCAGTTTATTTACACCATGTGTAGTTTCTTGCAATATAATTTTAACTATGAAAGGCACCATGAACCATCACACTATTATCTTATATATTCTTTTCACCATTTTTTAGATTTTAAAAATGTTTTTTATTGGTGCTTTTTTAATAAGAAAATTACATAAAAAACTGCATACTTATTTCTCATAGGGTCAGATCAAAAGGAAATATTAAGAATAATGATGTTTAATTGGTTGTGCTTGCATTTTGCATTTGGGTAATAAGTTCAAGATGTGCGTTAGATAACTGCTGAAAGTAAATTACAATTACAGCTTCTAATTTTACATCCCATTTTGTATATGCATACTTCTGATTATTTTCTCTGTTGCAGCTATGCATATGTTAACACAACAACCTCTATTCCAAGGACTAGGTACTGTTGATTGGGTTTGAGTAATTTTCCTTTACGATTTTGGTATATTAAGAAATACAAGAATTCATTATTTTAGTATAGTCATAGATCATATGATTAAATTCTATTTCTCTTTGGTTAATTCTTACAGGTACTTGCAACAAGCTAACACCATTGCAGTTGGAAAGCCTGTTGACAGAGGGGACAACGACAAGGTTGTGGCTGGTGCGTATCTTCACTTGACTTGAATTTCTTTCTGTATCTTACGAAAATATGCTGTTAGTTTGGTGAATGCAGTCAATGCCCGAAATTTTAACCAAAATAGCATATTGTGTCAAATATTTACCCAAATAGCATATTATGTCAAATAATTACCTAATAGCACGGTTTACTGCCGTAGTTCAGAATTTGGTTCCATTTTTCACTATTTTTAAAATATTTTCTTTCCTTTTCTTATGTGAAATTTTCATACCAAAATTTCAAAAATAAATTATTTCCAAATTTATAAATGTTAGTTTTATTAACAAATTTATTTATTTCCATATTTTTCTATATAATTATTCCTTAAAATATATATTTTTATAAACACTTATTTCTTCAAATAATTATTTTCTAAATTATTATATTTTATATAATTAATTTTCTAAATTATTTCTTTAGGAAATTATTTCCAAAGAAATTTTTTTAAATAATTATTTTTTAGAAACTAAAAATTATCAATTCTCTTTCCTTCATTTTTAAATAAAAAAGAAATAAATAAAATCAAGTTGAGACTGGAACCAAATTCCAAACTGCTACATTAAACTGTGCTATTTGGGTAATTATTTGGCACAATATGCTATTTGGTAATTATTTGACATGGTATGCTATTGGAGGAATGATCTTAGTGTGCTATTTTGGTCAAAATTTCGTCAATGCACAATGATGATGACCTCTTGGAAGCAGAGTGTGGTTCAATAGCTATATAATGTACTAGTTTTTTTTTTTTTTTTTTTACCCATTTTCTGTTTTTTTTCCAGTATTGTTTGGGGAAGTGGTGGGGGTGAAATGTAGTTGGTGAGAACAATTTACTTGTGTTTTCCCTTTTTGTACTTTATTGGTCTATTAATAATGCATGAGTGGGATTGTTGGTCAATCAGTATATAATGCATTTACTTCTGTTTAAACCTATAATGCAGGAAACTATCTCTCATCACTTTTGAAATAGAGTGGAAAGTAATGTTAGAAGTGTATGGAGTTTGGTCATATTATTGTTTATGTTTTAGTTCTCTTTCCTTCTCCCTTGGTTTTATCCATTTTTCTTTCTTTTTGTGAGTTGGCAGGTGGAATTTCGTTCTTCATATTCACCTGCTTGCATTCGCTCAAGTCAGCATTTTCCTGAGCTCTCAATTACGTAAGTTTCTCTTTGACTTTTGTCTTGAACTATGATAGAGTAATATTCTGAATAATACTGTATTCACTGTGAAAGAAAATAGATACAAAGCAAAACCAGAGCAAAAGCTCCTCAGAGAAGATCTTTCTCTGTCCTCAAACTATAATATCTTTTCCTGTCCCCCTCCACACTCTTTTCTCTCCTCTAATACCTCCCCTCCCACTCTCCTGCCAGCTCACCTTTTCTAACTAACTCCTCCTTTGCTGTCCACCTTTTCCTCTACGTGTGTATACTCTCCATATTTTGGGCCTTTGCTGCATTGGGCTTTCAATGGGCTCTGTGGTAGGCAATCTATCAAACTATTCATCCTCTCTCAAGTAAAAGGGGAAAGTACTTCAGGTTGTTGTACTTCTTACCTAATATGAGTAGCTTTTGTGCCTTTAATAGGTTTAGAAGCTGTCTAAATATTGAGTCTTTTTGATTTGACTAAACATTTTTTTGTGTGCTCTATTTTCTTTATAATGCCCAAATGATGGAAACGCTTTGGTTATAGTTTTTATTATAATTACAATATAAAGTTGCCACCACACTTTTCCTGTTTTAATAATTGTTGCAAATGAACACTTAGTTTTCAAAATTTCCCTTTTTTTATTTGTTTCCCAACTTCATTCAAACCTAACCAAACACATTTTCAAATTTTGGTTCTGTTTAAATTGGAAATTAAAATACGAGATAAATAAACTAAACACTCATATTTATGATGTTTTAGAGATTTTACCATCAATCAAATGCAAAACAATCTCATATTTCTTTCATTGTTTGGCTTGGAAAACTAAAACCACATGAACTAGTGTTGAAATCCCATATCAGCTAGGTCTAAGTATATGGCTAAAACACTCCTTAAAATGACTTGGGTGATTCTCTTTCCTTCAGTTAGATTCTGGAACTGTGTTAGATCCAGTCTGTTATGAATTCTATTAAGGTATTAAAACCTATCCAATGTCAATAAATTATATTAGGGAAACTTCTTTACTGTTTACACAACAAGTATACGAAGTTAACTAATATGGTGAATCAGCAATTTCCATGAAAATTGTTGCGATTACAGAGTTTGACAAGTTCCATGAAAATTGTTGTGATTATAGATTTTGACAATTTCCATACATTCATGTCTCTGGCAGATATTCAAACAAAAATTTATCGTTTGGAATAGTTGATCTTGGTCTCTTTCCCAATGCTGCTGAAAAATTTGGAATATCTCTAAGTGGTACCTATTTTAATTGATATATTTTTGAATTTATTTTCCTTCTTTTCACTAGAAGTACTTAATTTCTCTGTTTTACTGTTATATTGTTTTTTAGTTATTATTGTATACTGATCTACTGATATGGAATTTATATGATGCCTTGTGATTATCAGGAAGCATGGGCCAGCTTCCTACATATATCTTATTTGAGAATGCGGCTGAAGTTGCTCGCTTTCCAGAGTTGGATTTTGAAGCAACATATTTTCACCCTACGATTACAAAGGTTTGTCATATGTAGGATATACGCTGTTTTTGAATAGTGATTATAACAAGACCAACTGGTCAATCCCAGATTAAAAAACTTCACAAGCTCTTTATAAAAGGAGAAAATAAGTTGAGTTTCTCAGAAATAAAAATAATTCATGCATCTTAGTTTGATGCAGATGGATGAAAGAACTTTTATATCAGGGAAGTGCATAAACTGATTTTAACTTATAACAGAAAGTAAAAACTATTATGTAGAAATATAACCAAACAAGTTCAAAATATGCTTTTATTTTAAAACATTTTCAATGCTCTGCATATCATTGAACATGAGCTGGGACTATCTAAAATTTACTTCCCGGCGGCTTGTTGTCGTCACTGTTCAGTTAATTGTCTCTGAATTTGTTTAGTTTAACCGGACATATATGGATTGTGATCTGCAGGGGCTTCTTTCTCGACATTTTGAGCTTGATCGTCACCTTCTGGAATATTTTAACGGTAAATAGGTAATTTCTCTGCAGTTCTATACTACTATGTTCCGTTTTTTACTGACCCTTTTAGAAAAATCGTAATCATTTTAGATTTATTTGTCGGTTCTTGGATGTAATGGAGCAAGTTGTTCTCCGAAATTTCGTCTCACTCCACTCTAACTTATGCTATTACTACAGGTAGTGGGAAATCTAGCATCAGTCGAAAGAGAGAAACAATTTTTTTGTAAAAGAATTCAAATTTTTTAGATGAAAAAGTGGACTTTTTTAACAATGTTGTTGTAGTTTTGCCTGCGATAAGGTTATCCTCCAGATAATACTCTCTACTAGGATATTCTCAGACTATGACAGATTTTATTTTATAGAAGCTAAATCATCTAAGATGATACTCCATTTTTTTTTTTTTCTGTATTAGGTGCTAGCTCAACTTCCTCTTTAATGTATGTATTCCTAATCTTGGTTATTTCGTCAGCATTTATTCCTAAATATAATGCAACATTTCCGGGGTATACTCGATTTGCTTCGGGTCTAGATGAAAAACGAGTATAAGGATCTGAGAAAATGTGTATGTCTTGTCCTAATCTATCTGCATAAACATACAGTGTACATACATCGTTACTGTCAGAGAAAGTCAAGGGAAGATCAATCTCATGGCCTTCCTAAAATAAGCATAGAATATAATCCCGTAACTAAAATTACACATAATAAGGGACATAGAATATAATCCCGTAACTAAAATTACACATAATAAGGGACATAATGATACAGTTACATATATTGAGGAATACATGACTATATTTGAGTTAAGAATTTTGATAATAATAACATAACTAAGAAATGCAAATATTTGTTATTGTCATATCCTCTTAAGTATATTTATGAATTTATGCTCATCTTTTAATAATAATAATAATAATAATAATAATAAGAGATAATTCATTTAATAAAGGAGAGGAAACGTAACAACGCAATTAATATTATTTTAATTATAAAATTAATTTTCCATGCACATTATTTTGGTTGTTTAAAAATAATATCCAAAATCAATCATTTTAAAACAATATCCAAAAGAAATAATTTATAATTAAATTGATTTTGATTATATTTGAATAAATCTATATGACAACTTTGTGTAAGTAATCATGGAAAGAATATATTTGGGACAACACGTAAAAGAAAATAATTAAGTTAATTCTAATAATTTTATATATTAAGATTAAAAGGAAATAATATTAAAATTACTCAACAATATTATTATGAAGATTGTTGTTATATTTTAAAGTAATTATAAATACAAGATGAAAGACAAATATAGAGAATACATCTTAACACCAAAATACAATTCTACTTTGTTAGAGAAATAACAGGACCTTATATTCTCAATCTTTACTTCTTTGTAAAACTTATGATATCCTTTATATAAGAAAACATTTACTCTAATTTTTTTTATGAAAGTTATTATTTAAATTACTTATTTATTGTTATTTATAATAAAAAAAATGACTGATAAGAATACTTAGAGTTACTAGTTGTAAAGGATGATTAAATTTAAAAAAGATTTAGTACCCTCTTTTGTAATTAGTTTTAGATTAGTTGAACTCTTTTAATATTTCTTAAAAGAGAACTGAACTTAAATATTTAGTGATAAGGTTTAAGTTATATTTAGCTTGAATTAAATACTTATTATGAAACTTGATTTAATTTTTTTACTTAAAAAAAATTATGACCAGAAACTAAATGATGCTTACTACTTAACACAAATTTAATCTAATAATAAGTATTTAATTATCTGTTTCTAATAAAGAAATAATAATTAAAAAAAGCATGATATACAGAATAAGAGAGGATATAGAATTGACAAATTGAAACACGAGAGGAATAAGAACAATTCATAAGATGAAAACCTAAAACAAAAATCAAGTAGAAAAGGTGGAAGAGACTATAAGAATGGAAGAAGAAAACCAATCAAAGATGGAGAAGTCTTCATAGTCATGACAAGCTCAAGTAGAATTATCACTTGCTTCCTAAGAATCCAAGATAAGATCCAAAGTTTGACTCTCAAATAAATTTGTTATAAATTCTAAAGTAACAACATTAGAAGTGTGAGTGTTGACTATTTATAACAAAGGACTCCAAAATTCTTATGACTAATGTCACTTAAATGTGTCTCTAATTACATTTTATGGAACTTACAATCCCTCCTGGCTGAAAATTTAAAATGAAAAGGAAGGAATATTTTAAATTCAAAATTTTCAAAAAATTAATTAAAATATGCTATCTTATTGAGCTTTATTTTGGGTTTCAAAAAGAGAGAGAAAAAGAATATGTGGTTAAGAATAACTTATCTTATGGTTCTCGTGATTTTTTTTTGAAATGCCTTATTTTTACCCAGGTTCTTCCATGACGGTATCATAGGTGTTAAAAAATTTTAGAATTGGTAGCAAATGACCTATCTTATGATCACTATTAGTTGAAAACTACTTTGACCATATATGGATGTTAATAGAAAATTCATCTTTGATATCAATTGAAAAATATTGTTCAAGTTGAAAAAAAAAAAAAAGAGCCTATAACTAACATCAATTAAGAAATGACACTAAACAATATTAATAAAAGAATAATCTTGGAGATGATTATTGAAAAATAGCGATGGACTTTAATTTGAAAGAAACATCCTTATAGAAAATGGTGTCAAGCCAATAATGCATCAACCTCGACCAAGAAGACGATGTCCCAACCAATATTGAGCCAAAAATATCTTGACAGAAGTGAAAGCAAAAATAAATCATTAAGAGAAAACTCTTATAAATTATAAGAATTTCAATTTATTTTAATATTCTCTATCCAAAAAATATATTTTGTTATAATAAAACATTTCAAATATTTATAAATATGAATAATCCTAAAAAAATCTCCATACAAACACAATGTTAATATATTCATGAAAAACCAAACTAGAAGTAATACACTATTAAAATCAGTTGTCCTAACAAAGTTGCATAGGTATTGAATTGAGACTTAAAAACATATAAAATGAGATTGCTTGCAACTTATCATACATTATCCTCTTCAAGATATTAATTGTATACCTTATTTGGCATAGAGATACGCCGAAGGGTAAGTGAATCATTTCAAACCAAGAAAATGTTTTATTTTTTCCAAAGCCCTTAATATGAAATCATTCAATTTGATATAATTTTACATTAGTACATTGACTGTGATAATTTCATGAAAGAATTAAGTCATTAACATATACAAGCTCTATTGTGACAGGTCTTAAATGGGTTAAATCCATACTTGATTACTATGTCGTCCAACTATAAAAGCTAACCAATAATTCACTTGAATATTAATCTTGAAGGCACGGATGGACGATATGTTAGTAGTAGTCATTTGAGATCTTCCTCCCCTATGAAACAAGACACCATGATCTTCGTATACCTCTAGTCTTGAAGATTTTGATGTTTGATGCAGAAGAAGGTTCCTCAAGCATGCTTTCTATACATCCACGTTTCTAAAGCCTCGTGTTTACTTTGATTGATGTAGTCAATTAGAATATTATTATCAGAGAAATAAATTAGTAGAATATCAGAGATAATCAAGGGAATATAAGAAAATATCAGTAGAATATTAAAGAATATCAAATGTATTTATTTAGAATAATTTATATATTTAGTTTCCTATAATTTTATATTAAGTGAGCTATTGTAAACAAAAAATAGTACATTCAAGAATAACCTTATTCCATGTTATCATATTCTTTCTTCATCTTTTGTGTTCATAGTTATCATATCCTTGTTTAACCTTTCATACCCTCGATGCCATCGCAAGATGGTATCAGAGCGGTGTTAGATCCTGGAAACTCATAAACCAACATCATTGTACCATTATCCCTCACAGCCGAAAAAAAAAAACCAAAAATGTCATTTTCAAATGATGAAATTGGCAACAACATGAATAAAAACCAAAATAACTCTTCAACCATTATTGATGAGCAAATTTTGCAAATTGTAAATATGCTTCGTAATGGCCTAGGGATTCAGCAAACACAAGTCAATCTTGACAAGGGACAAGGATGGAGTCGCTGTTGGACGACACCTATCACAACGACATAAGGAAGACAAAAGCCACCTCCACTGTACTCATTGCGGAATGAAGAAACACACCAAGGAGACTTGCTTCAAAATCGTGGGTTATCCCTAATGGTAGGAAGATTTCAAACTAAAAAATCGCAAGACTGCCACCACCGCAACACTCATGGAGGGGGGAAAAGAGAAAAGGATACCAACTTAAGAAAATCTGATCAGTGGATTTTTGATTGTGGAGCAACTGACACCATGACCCTCACGATTTTGACATAAACCCATATTGAAACAACCAATGGAGAATTAGTTGTGGTCCAAGAAAGGGACTCAATTGTTTTTTCAAATAAATTAAAATTAAAAAATTGTCTCTATGTTCCTGCAATATCATCAAAATTACTTTTTGTAAGCCAAGTTACAAAGGGTTGAATTGTGTGGTTCTCATGTTTTCTAATTTTTTTCATTTTACAGGACATTCTTACGAAGGAGATCATTGGGCGTGGTACTGAACGTGAAGGTCTTTACTACATTGATGAGGTTGTTCAAAAGGGACATGCCATGCTTGCTCATGGAACAGTTACAAGGCAACTCTAGTTATGGCATAGACGTTTGGGACATCCTTCTTTTGGGTACCTTAAGATTTTATTTCCTAGTTTATTTACTAGTAACACTGAGCCCATCAAATGTGAAACATGTATATGGGCAAAGTATCATAGAGTTACTTTTCCTCTTAATAACAATAGAGTCAATTCTGCTTTTTCATTAGTACACTCTGATGTGTGGGGCCCAACTCCTAATTCCCACAATAATTAGTTTCAGTATTTTGTATTATTTGTAGATGATTTCTCTCGCATGACATGGATATATTTTCTAAAACACAAATCTGAAGTACCTGATAAGTTCTATGCATTCTATCAAATGATTAACACTCAGTTTGACAAGAAAATCCAAGTACTTAGATCAGATAATGGTGGAGAATTTGTTAACAAATCAATGCAGGAAACTTTCAGAGAAAATGGCTTAATCCATCAAACTTCCTGTCCAAACACACTCCAACAGAATGGTGTAGCTGAATGAAAAAAATCGTAAGTTACTAGAGATGACTCGAGCCATGATTTTTGATGCACAGGTTCCGACACGTTTTTGGCCAGAAGCTGTCACTACCTCGGCCTATCTTTTGAACAGGCTACCCTTCAAGATCCTTAACCACAAAACACCCCTACAGATCCTAGCTACTCAGATTGATCTCCCTCTTGTCCAAATGTTACCACCACGAGTTTTTGGATGCTCTGTGTTCGTTCATATTCCCAAAGCAAACAGAACTAAATTTGATCCATGTGCCGAGAAATGTGTCTTCGTTGGATATGCTACACATCAAAAGGGGTATCGATGTTACAACCCAATCACTCACCGTGTACATGTGAATATGGATTGTGATTTTTTAAAATCAGAATATTTCTTCAGTAGCCAACTTTATGTTCAGAGGGAGAAAAGTAGTAAACCATCAAGTTGGTTAAGTAGCCTTAGTTGTCCAGAAACTGTTCCAAAAGAGCAAGTAGATGGAGACAACGAGCATGTCTCTGTCAACGTAGAAGGGACCAACACAACCAATGAGGATCCTTCTGAGAATGTCCAACGAGAGGTAAGTGATATTCACTCTACTGAGCTGTCACCTGTTATGAATGAAGTCACTAACAATGACAAGTTAGCACTAGAACCAGAGCCAGAGCCTTTCACACTTCTTCCAAGAAGAAACAAAAGGGTACCACCTGACGATATTCTCCAGAATATGTTTCCCGGAATTCCAGGTATCCTATGAAGATAACTAGAGAAGGAGTGACAGACATTGCAAGAGCTTTTCTTACCTTTATTCTAGCTGAAGATATTCCTAAAACAGTTCACGAAGCCAGTAAGAAAGGCGAATGGAGAGAAGCTATGAAAACAGAGATGGAAGCTCTAAAAAAGAATGAAACTTGGGAGAAATGCATCTTACCAACAGGGAAGAAACCAGTAGGGTGTCGATGGGTTTTCACCATTAAACATCAAGCAGATGGCACCATTGAGCGATATAAGGCAAGATTGGTGGCAAAAGGCTATACACAGACTTATGGCATTGACTACTCAGAGACTTTCTCACCAGTTGTAAAAATTGACACCATCAGAGTACTATTTTCAATAGCAGCAAACAAAAATTGGCCACTCCATCAGTTTGATGTCAAGAATGCTTTTTTGCATGAAGATTTGGAAGAAGAGGTGTACATGGAAGCTCCTCCAGGGTTCTCTGAAGACTTCCAAAGAAATGAAGTTTGCAAATTAAAAAAGGCATTATATGGGCTTAAGCAGTCTCCACGTGCCTGGTTCGAAAGGTTTACAGTGGCCATGAAAAGGTACGGGTACAAACAAAGCAACTTTGACCATACTTTATTCTTGAAAAGAAAAGGAGATTTGATCACAAGCCTAATAATATATGTGGATGACATGATCATAACCGGAAGTGATATAGAAGAAATAACACAACTGAAGAATAACTTGTTTAGAGAATTTGAAATGAATGACTTAGGTAGACTAAAGTACTTCTTGGGAATAGAGGTTCTTCGCTCTCACAAAGGGATCTTTATTTCCCAAAGAAAGTACATCATGGATTTGCTTGCAGAAACAGGAATGATTGATTGTAAACCAACATATACCCTTATTCAAGTTAACCATGGTTTAAAGTTTGAGGAAGGAACTAATCTGGTAGATAAAGAGAGGTACCAACGGTTAGTTGGGAAATTGATTTATCTGTCATACACTCGACCAGATATAGCATATGTAGTAGGGGTAATAAGCCAGTTTATGCATCAACCTCAAGAGGATCATATGGAAGCTTCCATGAGGATTGTCCGATACTTGAAGGGGACACCAGGAAGTGGGATCATGTTCCAAAAGCATGGACACTTAAATATTGAAGCTTATATTGATGCTGATTAGGCTGGTAATCCAAATGATAGAAGATCTACATCGGTCTATTTTACTCTTGTGGAAGGTAACTTGGTGACATGGAGGAGTAAGAAGCAGAAAGTGGTTGCTCTTTCAAGTGCCGAGGCTGAATTTCGGGGAATTGCCAAAGGTATAACTGAAGTCTTATGGATAAAAAAGTTGATAATCGAGATTGGTTTTCCACCACAACTACCAAGTCAGTTAAAGTGTGATAACAAGGCAGTAATTAGTATCTCAGAGAATCCTGTACAACATGACAGAACCAAGCACGTTGAAGTGGATAGACACTTCATCAAGGAGAAGATTGAAGATAAAAGTATTGAACTTCCATTTGTAAGGTCAGAAGACCAGTTAGCAAACATTCTCACCAAAGCTGTTACAGACAAAGCATTTACCCGTGTCCTCAACAAGTTAAGTATTGGTGATCTCACTGCTCACCTTGAGGGGGAGTGTTAGAATATTATTATCAGAGAAACAAATCAGTAGAATATCAGAGATAATCAAGGGAATATCAGAGAATATCAGTAGAATATCAAATGTATTTATTTAGAATAATTTCTATATTTAGTTTCCTAGAATTTTATATTAAGTGAGCTATTGTAAACAAAAAATAGTACATTCAAGAATAACCTTATTTCATGTTATTATATTCTTTGTTCATCTTTTGTGTTCATAGTAATCATATATAACCTTTCATAACCTTCGATGTCATCACAAGATTCAATTCTAATCCAATCCTTCGTACACCTTTGTGAATGAAGAAGTGCATCAATATTTATTTTTTTATTGTGAATTTTGGAAGTGGTTTTGCTAAATTTTTTATTGTAAAGTTTTTAAATTTTCGTAATTTGGAATTGCACCATCAGAATTTGACTTGACTTAAACTTAGAATTACTTACATTATTATTTATTAAGTCACACCAAGTCATTATACATAAGTTGACTTCTTCACTTTCACTTAAGCTACGAGAAGAGCTTGAATTATTATCCTCCTATGTTATATATTTGTTTTCTATTTTGAAGGTTTATCCTGATGTATAAAGAACTAAGGCTTTAAACGACATTGCTTACCACATTTAAAGAAAGTATAGCAACTTGTTTATTCTTTCTTACAACTCTCTCTAATCGAAAGGATTGTTCTTTCTCTTTTCTTTTGATAACTTTGAAACTTAAAAGATTAAAGTTCTCACCATTTGAATTTTATGATTTGCATTGATATGATTCCAAATAGAATTGAAACTAAATTTATAAATTTAGAGATTACAGATTGGAATTAATTAAAAACTGGAAATTGAAAACAAAACAAAGAAACCTAGGATAGGAAGACGTTAATAAAACTTTGATGACTATCGTAAGAATTGGTAAATTATTGATAAGGGCAAGGAAAACCCCTAACAATGAGATATTCAGTGTTTTGTCAAAATTATTCGTATTTCACTTTTTAAATTTTAAAAATGTTTAAATACAAATTTAGTTTATGATTCACCCTCATTTATAAATAAATACTGAAAAATAAAATTTATATAATACCAATAAAGTTAATTTGTCCCGATGTTTAAGTGAATACATTCTAAACTTGGTTTTGAGTTCTAATTCTAACTTGAAGCAATATAATAATAATAATTTTATTTAGGCTTTCATGAGCCACCCATCATTTCCTTATCCAGACCCAATTTCTAGGCTGATAACCTTTATTTCTTTTCACAATTTGTGCCATGACTTACTCAACCTGTGAGGAATAAAAGAGTTGAAACGATACACAACCTCAAATGATAAATAATTTATAGTATTTTTAGAAACCTATTGTATGCGAATTTTGTATAGGGAAATCAATCTTTCAAAAATTTTAAACTTTTCCTTAGGATAAATCTAAGTAAAGCAGCCAAGGTCTTATTACTACCTTAATTTTCCCATGTAATTACGGGTAAGTAATGGAAAACAGGAGGTTGGTGCCTAACTTATAATACAAAGTTTTTCCAAATGACTTAGGAACTTAATGTCCCTAACATTATTTTCAAGTATTCAAGTTCAAACAATTGTGTTTCATAAATAAAAAGTAATGCATGTATCCTCTGTAAATTATCAACTATAGTGGACCTCTAATAAATATGAACTCAATTTTCCTGTTGTGAGAAAAAAGTATTAAACTAGTCCACGCTAAAATGATATCCCATATCTTTCAAATTTCAATCATGGAACACAAGAAATTGCTCAAAACCATAAGGAAATTAAAGATATTGGTCCATAACACCACAAGTTTTGTCCGCCATTGTTAATGGGTTTCTTTTACATATTAATATCATGCAAAAATATTTAAAAAGCTGTTCCGTACGGTACAATAGCTATATTTTAAATCCAAAACGAAATTACAAGGGTATGAAAAATAATTCACTTATGATTAGATAATTACACCCATAAATATAATTACACCCATAAAAAAGACTTAATTAGAGACTCTAATGTAACTATTAAAAATAATATCCACACATAAACTGTGATCTTCTATCATAATATTTGACTATAAATATTTCTGTTAATTTATTATAATTTAGTTAATAATAACTAAATTAAGTTTAAATTAATACCTAATAGTAAAGGTATAAATATAAGGTCATGGAATACGAAAAAAAAAAAAAAAACATTTTTTGCACTTGTCAAAATTATCAAAAACCTTACCATTCAGAACAAAATATTTAAAAATGAAAACTTTAGTTCGTTTATGAATTAAATATAGTTTATATATTTGTAAAGATTATTTTCATTAATTTTTTAAAATATAATTTTTAATTTATTTATAAAGTAATTTCAACTTGTATAAAGAAACTAACTTTTTCTTTTATTCTTTAGAAGTATTTATAAAAGATTTACCTTCAAAAATACAATCTAACACCGACTAATCAACTTATCCATACTTTTTCAATTGTTTTAATAAGATAACTGATACTGTTCTTTTCTTTTCCTAAAAGATATTTTCTTTCCAACAGAAAAAGGTTGGTCATACCTACAATACGAGTTTGAGAAATTCTAAATTGTTCTGTGTTATCTTGACTTACATTGCTGAAATGAAGACAATTTATACATTTTTATATTATTATAACTATTATAAACAAATATAACACTATCCCAAATAAGAAAAAAAAAAAAAA
>Ga0209489_107328_pt1 | contig 16586 bp, 3 predicted proteins | sample SiratrowhiteBW_FD_187527 | JGI IMG/M metagenome (GOLD analysis project Ga0209489, IMG submission 187527) | Root nodule microbial communities of legume samples collected from California, USA - Siratro white BW (SPAdes) (version 2) | ecosystem: Host-associated > Plants > Roots > Nodule | place: USA... | reverse complement strand
TATATATATATATATATATATATATATATATATATATATATATATATATAAACTTTTATGTGATATTGATCTTAATTATAAAATACAGAAAATAATTATGGGGAAAAGAGATAAAACATAATTTTTTTAAAATATAATTAAGTTAACAATCACGCAATCACAAGAAACGCGTTAACAATCAGACTATTGAAAAGAAAGAAAAAAATGTTACACATGTAAAGTCTACGACGGTTTTTAACTGTTAAAATTTGCAATTTCAACAATCACAATTATTATATTCTTCTATAATTAGTATTTTGGGATGTTACCAGTAAAGTTTATAATATTAATTACATAATACATAAAATCAATGCATATATTAATATATTACACAAATAATTAAATACATAAGTTATTGCTGTTTTGTTATATATTATGTTACACTAATATATATTAATTTTGTGAATTAAAGTTTTATTAGATAAATTATATAATAAATTAAATTAATATATAGATTTATATTACTCAAATAATTAAATACATGTTTATGTTACATTAATATATTAATGATACCACATAAATAATATGATACATACATTAATATATTACATAAATGAAATTATTTAATCGTTAAATACGCGCATTAATTAATTTTCTTATCTTTAATATCTGAAAATTATCTATTAAAAAAGAAAGCTTTTAAAAAATAATTAATTTTAATCATTTTTCATTACCTATTCATATCCTCTTTTCCATCTATATAAAGCGGATATTCATAGAGATTTCTCATCCAAGTTATCGAAATTTCACGAACGAAAAAATAATATTTGTATGAAAATTTAGAGTTTGGGCAAATGGGCAGCAGCACAGCAACGATGAAAACGAAAACTTATGTATTTTTCTGAGAGTGTTGAGATTGATCCATCAAATTAAGGAAGTACCAAAGTATTATATAGCTTTTGATTGATTAGATTTATATATTTTAGTAATTTTTACATATATATTTAGTTTTTCATTTTTTGTTTATTAATCTGATCATTATTATTTGCATTTGAAAGTGGCATGGACCCATTGAGCATTGACCTATACCTAGCTACTTCCGACCAAGTCTTCAAGCCAGGAAGTAGGTTACGAGCAATGAGACAACTGAAAAGCGTGAATAGCACCACGTAAACCAACACTTACAAACATATCACAATTGAGAAAGTTGGATGCCAATGGATTTCAAATAAAGCATTTTACAAGTTGCTCTATTTGTTTACGAATGGATTTGTGGGGAGCAAGAAGCGATCCTTTTTAATAATAACTTGCGAAGCGTCAAACGTAGTTGGTTTTGATTTAAGTTGTATGTTTTTTTCTAGTTTGTTGAATACATGTCAATAGAATTGTTTATGGTTCTTGTTTTTAAATATTATTTCGAGAAATTTTTAAATTTATTCATGATATAGGTCGGAAAAAGGAAGTGTTCATAGATTATGGCATATTAGAGCCTTACCATCATCTTTGATTTGTGTTTGGAGGGTAATGCATAATAGGCTACCCACTAGAGATAGCTTAGCAACGATTGATAACCTAGTTGAGAGAAAAATGTGTGTTTTGTGTAATCAGTTTGAGGAAAGTTTGAGCCACTTAATGTTTACATGCAAGGTTTCAAGCTCTATTTAAAAGTTATGTGAAAATTCGCTAGGTGTGTAACTAGTGTACTATCACTCAACCAAAATTTAATTTATGGGAATTGGGCAGGTTGGGGGAGACGGAAAGGAAAAAATATGTGGAGTGTATTGTGAGTACTTGTAGTTTGGTACATATGAAAATATAGGAACAATATTATCTTCAATACTAGGGTGTGCGATGTTGGTCAGGTATTGGATTCAATCTAAATCCTAGGTTGTGGTTAGAAGAAAATACAAAAATTCATATTTCTCCTTTTCTGAATTGCCTACAACCACACCTATGTGTGAATATGATTAGGTAACAATGAGTAGTCAAGGGTGGTGGAGGAGATTTTTACTCATGAAGGGGGTGAAAGGAACATTTCTGCTAGCATTAGGCCTTTAGTTTTTTTTGGCTTAAGCAAAACCAGGCCTGAGGGTATATGTTTCTAGATATTGATTATTATTATTTTTGTTAACAGATTGGTTTACGCTAGTTGTGCAGGATACAAAATTGATGTGCGACTATGAAGGAGGAATTTTTTCCTTTATTAGAATGGTGTGCAAAGTTATGATGGTCAAATATTTAATTAGAAACATTTTGCGTACTTCTCAAAACTAAATTTGAAAAATCTACACGCAAAAGAAAAATAATTAACCCATTACTCTCAAGTCATACTAAGGATGATATGCTCTAATACCAAATGTAACATCATATAATAGGAACTTTATTTGCATAGAAATTATTTAATAAATCTAAATATAAATATCTATATATCATCATATATTTCAAAATATACTTCTCCACATATGATTTAATAAAATATCTCCTTATAATCACAAAATTAAATTAAATTAAAATTTTTCATCAACTCACTGAGGAGTCACACCACCTATCAAATCCTCTCCTCACGTGTAACACGATCACCGCAGATTTAAAAACAAAATAAACATCACAAAAAAAAAACAGTAAGCTAGAGAGTATTAAAAAATATATAATCATTTTATATTCCCAATTAAACTATAACACATCAGGTTTTCATAATTCATCTCACATATTACATTATCATTAACATATCACAGTGATGTAACATGGTTAATCCCTATGATATGATCCAATTGATTTTTTTTTCACACTTTAGAACAGTCATATTAAGTTGTCTATCCATGTGGTCTATTCTAATTGGTTCCTTTACACACCGTAGCCCAATCATATAAACTTTTCAATCCATATGATTTGGTCTAGTCACTTCTTCTTCACACCATAGCACAATCATATAAACCTTTTAATCTATATGACCTGGTCCAATTGATTTTTTTTTCACACCTAGCGTAGCCATATAAACCTTTTAATACGTATGATATGGTTTAATCGATTCTTTTTCACACCATAACATAGTCATATGAACCTATTGATCCATATGATTTGGTCAAGTCGATTCTTTTTCACACCATATAGCGCAATCATATGAATCTCCTTTGACTCTTATCATATGGTAATCTTCATCTATATGATTCCAATCTACCAATACACATCTTAACTAATCTCAACACGGGTATTTTCTTTCCTTAAGATACTATGTCCACTACAAAAGAAAATATCAAAATAGCATCAAAATTTTTGCGTCTATTAAATGGCCGACACAAATAGCGTCGACCAAAATGACGACTTTTGAAATTAAATTTAAAGTATCGGTTTAACCCACACAAAAATTTGTTGCAAACCTTTTTAAAAAAAAAAATTAAAAAAAATGTGTGTTGTAACGACTTGGCCTAGGTTAAGTTTTGTGTTTGTGTGTAGTCGAGGCAACGAAAAAAATAAAAAATATAGTTGAAATTGAATTCAGAAAACAATATAATATGAAATAGGAGTATTATTATTACATTAGAAAAATAAAATAGATGTAAGTTTGTAAATAAAAGAATAAGTTAAAAAGTAATTATGAAATTTATTGTTAAATAATTAGTAAAAAATATGAATTAAATGATATATATTAAAATTTGTTTAGTATTTTGTAGTATAATTAATACAGAAGAAAAATATCAAAATATTAAAAAAATTACAATAAGATCAAAGTAATATAATAAATAAATAAGCGATGAAAAGTTATTATGATTATTTGTTAATAATTTGATGAAATAAATAAATAAAAAATGATCATAACTTTTAAAATTTAACTAAATGATAGTTGAATCATAAAATATAAATGAATGATAGTTGAAGCATAAAATATAAGTGAATATAAGATATAACATGCTAAATGATACTTAATTTGTTCAAATGCAATATAGTATGTGTATTAGTTACTTATGATGGTATGAATATGTTATATTCTTCCAAATGTGTGTTATAATATTTTTGTCAAAAAATAAATAAATAAGATAAATAAAAAAAGTATTCTAGCAATGCTCTAATGACTCTAAGTGTGTGACTGAGTTTTAGAATTTTACAAGGATAGAAAGAGGAAAAGATGGTTAAAAAGTGCCTTAATTAAATCAATTTAGTTTTATTTTAATTAAATTTCAAATGAAATTCAATAAAGGAGGAGTGAATCTGCATGGCAACATAAAAGACTCCATTTTAAATGGGTCCAGAGTACCAAAAGTGTCTTACGATATCATAGCATACTCTTTATTTGAAATGGTGGGCGAAAGACTCTTAATTTGAAATAAGATTAGAAGGAGGAGTGAATGTGCAAATAAGCAGAAGAGACTTTTCATTTATTTTTTGAATTTTAATTATATTAATTTTAACGGGGTCAATTGGGTGGTATTACATTAACAACACATATAACAATTTTAGAATTTAATTATATTAATTTTGAATAAAATTAGGTTGTACATACATGTTCACTCAAGAAGGTGAACAGATTCATATAGAAAAAAATTATTTTAAAGTGAATTAAATTTGTAGATAGAAAATTATATAAAAAATATTTGTTTAAAAATGCATGAAAATTTGTTAGACTATGAATGAATTTATAAAATGTTCAAAAGTAGTTGAATTAGTATTGAGAGGACAAAAAAGAAAATGCAACAATAATAAATGATCGTTATACTTCATTAGTTGTATGTATGTAATATATTATGTGTATTATATATGATTATGTAGGTATATTTGATTACGATAAAATATTGATTATTATATGACATTTAAGAAATTGTTTAAAAAAAATTGGAACGAAATAAAAATTTAAGTGTAATTCTCAAGTTTTATTCCATCAAAATATATAAATTTAAAAAAAATAATTGTCTTATTAAAAAATTTAAGTTTAATTATAATTATGATAATTATGAGACAAATTTAATTATAATTTTGTTAAGTATAAGATAATTAAATAACAATATTATTAATTATTAAAAAATTAAATTAGAAAATTATGAATTGTAATAAAAATGAATAAGTAAGTAAATAGTTAGAACTAAATTAAAAAAATAAAAAGAAGTAATTTAGTATGTTAGCGTTAGCCTAGTCGACGCAAGTAGCGCCAATTTTTTGTAACAGCTTGGTCTTGCGACCATCTTTTAATATTAGGATTCTTCCTTTCTCAAATCATATATGAATTTGCTGAAATGGCGTTGCATTTTTTCTTTTGCCATTGTCATCCATAAAGCTTCTTAAAGGGTATCCAAATAGTGAATTTTCTTCAAAATCTTGTCAGAGGTTTGTTACTTATTTAATTTAGTTAAGTTTAATTATGTTTCATGAATTTGATTAATTACTGGATTGAACTTGTCATGATGATGAAGCATCAATGTGATGATGCTTCAACTAGTATGAGCCAATGACAATGACCAGCACCCGCTCGCTTTACCTTCGGTCTCATATGATGTAAGTTTCATTACTACCACATTATTTTTTATTTATATAACATATTTTCTTTACCTTCATAATTTATTAAAATGGTTTTTATTGTTTTGATAGGTTTTCACTAGATCACCGGAAGGCTTTTCTAATTCTCATGTATTTAATTTTAAGTGAATTAGGAATTTGTATCCATTAGCTTGGCTGACACTACCTACAAATAGCTTCAATCGTTTTAGCATCCATCACATGGAAGACGTTATACCAACACATAAGCATCGGTTTTCGACCTGTAGCGTCAATATTTGATTGATGCTATATCCTTTTTTTTGTAGTGGTCTTGATCACACATCACATAATTCACAAACATTGATATTACATCATACAATACATAAACATTCATCCAATTCATACTTAATAAAACAAGTAGTTACAATATCTATTAAAAACTTTCAAACTAGCTTTCCTTACCAACCTTGAAAAAAAAAACATGAAATTGACTTCCCTTCCTAAATATCATTATTTTAGATAAATTTTTATTTTAGACTAACATAAAAAAAAAAATACAATTAGTTTCCCTTATCTGTATAGAGTAGAGACCGTTGAATGAGTTTCATAAATCTGAAATTACTGACAACCTAACTCTGTCTAGAATCTTATTAGACACTCTTACTCTACTCAATGTTTGGAATCTAGAGGTGACCTGTACTCGTTAATCTGATAAGGAAGGAAGACACAATTTTTGAGAGAAAATAAAGAAAAGGGAAAGAACCACTTTTTAGAGACAATCGGTTATTTTTATAAAAATGAAACTGAATATATTCTTAAAGAAATTTGGTGGTTTTTGTATAAAAATAAAAACTAAATAATTGTTTTCTTTTCATTTAAAAATTTCTGATAAAAAATATTCAGATATTATCTTATTTATCTTTGAAGCCAAATTCTAAGTTGATTTTTATTCTAGAACTATTTTCTAAGATGTTATAGTTTTGACTAAGATTGATAACAAAAAGTTAAGAAAAATAAAAAATAAAGGATTCTCTAAATGAATAAAAATTTAATTGAGTTGAGATTTTGATTAGTTAAAAATGATTCTAGATTTCTCAACAACTACAAAGTTCGATCAGATTTTGAAATAGATTTAAGTACAGAGAGTAAAATTGAGAGAATAGAAAAAGATGTGAAGACTTGAGAAAGGAGAAAGAGAAAGTTATGTTTTATGTGATGGTTTGAAATATATACACTTTATATTTAATCTGAATTATATTCTAAAGTTACAATATTTTAAATATTATTTTATAACTAGTAAAAGAAATTAAAAAATAATAAACGTTCACGTGTACAGCTAGATGTAACAAGTAAAGTTTTATAATATTGATTATATGATACGTTAAATTAATGCATAATTAATATGTTACACAAAAAATAAATACGTTATTTATGTTAAATTAAGATATTAATGTAATTATTAATTTCGTGCAATATATTTATTAATATCACCAATAATATAATACATACATTAATATTACATAAATGACATTATTTAATAATTAAATAAATCCATCAATTAATTTTCCTATTTTAATCTATTTACATAATTAATAATTAATTGATGTTAATCACTTTCACTATTCATCTCCTCTTTTACATCTATATAAGGCGGATATTCATGGAGTTTTCTCACCATCTTTTCAAAACTTCACCAGCCGAAAAAATAATATTTCTTGGTATGTCTGAATATTTAGAGTTTGGGCAAACCACCAACAATAATATAGGCAAAGATGAAGACGACGAAGACACAGCCATATACTTTTCAAAGATTGATGAGATCTCAAAATCATTTCAAAGATTGACGAGATCTAAAAATCAAATTAAAGAAGTACCATAGGTATTATATAGTGTTTTAGATTCGAAGCTTTTAACATGGAAAATAATTCCTATATAGTGGTGTTTGCTTTCAGTTGCAAATAAGATCACAGTCTGAGAAGCGAGACGAATTTTTACATGAGTACTTATGCTCTAATGTTTCTTTATTAAAAATTCAAGCCAATGTTTTTTTGATTAAAAGTAAAGATGTAGTAAATTGACAAATAACTTGTTGTTGTACATTATTATTGTTATAAGTGTAGATGACTGACCAAATTTTCGTTGCTCAGATGTTCGAAGTCAAGATTGTTGAAATACGTTATGCTGAAGAACAAATAATCAACAGCTTTTGCAAAGAATGTCTTGACATATGCATACCACAAGGGCTTCTGCAAGGCCTTGCACCATAGCATGTCGGTTTAAATAATCCCCATTAAAAGCTAACCATGGTAGGATGTCTAAAAAGTAATTCACATCACTTGTCCAATGAAATATTGAATGTCCAACCCTACATACAAAACACACAAGTAATTATATTTCTGGTTTTTTCTTCAAAACAACATGTTATTGTGGAATAGTTGTGGATGTTGTAAAAATTTTTACTCGTTCAATAAAAGGGTTGGTTATGACTTAAACACAAGTTTTTGAGAACCTCATTCTCTTATTCAAATTGACATCTCTCTCCACTTTTGTATCTTGAATCATTACATTAGAGTGAGGTGCGTGTGGGGGTGTCTTAGTTGAGAATTCTCTTTGTTTTTTTCATCTGTGGTATTGGTGGATATTTGTTTAATAGGTGGCTATAGAGAGGTGTGTAAACTAGTTTTCCCTTTATTGTATCTTGTTTCTTTAGTTTATTTCTTTTTCTTTCTCGGTGTATATTCTTAGTTCCCATTTTTTTCATTGTATAAGTATTGGAATACCACTGAATACTTTTTTTTATTTAATTTATTTTTGAATAGGTCTTTCTTAAAGAAGGAATTATGATATTTCCTATGGTACAAAGACTTCTAAAATGACATGAATTTTAAATTTAATGTAAAATAAGATTTACGTTTACATATATTGAAATCAATATAGATTCACGGACAATCATAAGATTATTATAAATTGAATTCAATAAAAAGACATATATATCTTATAAAAAAATGAAATATCTGTGTTGGAGTTGGAATTATACATGACTACACCCAACTCACATGCTTTTTCATTAGTTTCCTGTAAACAAATGTTGCTTGGTAAAGGAAGACATATATCTAGGATTTGGAAACTAGACAAAATTTGCAAAGAACTAAAATATTCTAAACAAGGACGAGTTGAAGATGTACTAAAAAAATACTTTTAGGAAATTTGTAATGTATGTAATTTTATTTAGTAAATAGCGAAGAACTTCTTAACATAGTCTAACTATGTTGGGCCAACTAGTTATTTTTTTTCCCACTTTAATTTTTTTTAATAGATTAAATGTACGTTTTTAAAATTTAATTAATGTCATTAAATATAAATTTAAATTTTAGGTATAATGACTTAATATATAAATAAATATAAATTATTATTTTAATTAATGCTTTTTAAAAAATATATTAGTTTAACTCTTTAAATTTAATTATTATTTTATAAAACAGACCCACATATGAACTTATGGGTGAATTTGGCCTAAATCTTTGAAGAACATACTATATAGGAATATCTTCACAACAAAGGACATTAATATAGGAATTATATGATTGGGATTTCTTTTTTTTTTTTAAATTTTACTGAAGTATTGGATGAATGATACAACGTTTAGGAAAAATTAAACACGAAACCTTAAAATTTTAGTTTTGAAATCAATAAATTTCTGTCAGTTGTTCAAGTTTAGAACATAGCCGCATATAAAAAATTATAGAATATACATCTTTTATTGAGTTGTCAAAGAAGTTCCTATATAATCAATAGATAAAGAGATTCTTAATTTATTTTTCATTTTGTTAATGGGTGATTGCATACAGTAACTGAATACCCTCACAACAATGGTGAATTCAAATGTTCAAGCTCAACTTGTTTGGGATTAAATCTATTTGAAAGTGTTCTTTTAACATTTTCATTCCACATGTGGTCCAATTAGGGCAACTTGGAAGTCGAATAATGAAAGGTATGACATCCAAATTGTTGTGCTTGACTATGTGTTCGTTAGTGGTTCATTACGTATAATAACTTATTATCCTGACAAGAAATGCTAATTCAAATATTCAAGCTCAACTTGTTTGGGATTGAATCCATTTCAAAGTGTTATTTGAACATTTTCATTCCAACTATGTTCCAATTAGGTCAACATGGAAGTCCAACAATGAAAGGTATGACACCCAAATTGTTGTGGCTAACTATGTGTTCGTTAGTGGTTCATTACGTACAATAACTAAATAGCTTGACAAGAAATGTGAATTCAAATATTTGTTTGGGATTGAATTCATTTGAAAGTGTTCTTTGAACATTTTCATTCCACATGTGGTCTAATTAGGTCAACTTGGAACTCCAACAATCAAAGGTATGACACCTAAAAATTGTTATGGTTGACTATGTGTTTGTTAGTGGTTCATTACGTACAATAACTAAATACCCTGGCAAGAACTGCGAATTCAAATGTTAAAGTTTAGCCTATTTGGGATTGAATCCATTTCAAAGTTTTCTTTGAACATTTTCCTTTCGACTATTGTCCAATTAGGTCCTGGAAATTAAAGACCCCCAACAATGTATAAATGGACCAACAACATCAATGTTCACGATAACAAAAAATTACAAACCATCGGATATTGTGACATGGTTTTCGCATCAAACCTTTGTACACCATCCCAAAGCTCCATGAATTTGATAACCATGACACTAAAATTTGATAATGACCATAAGATTCAACTTATTAGAATTTTCAAATAATTAATATGGATATTAGTACAAATACATTTGATCCAAAACTTTCAGCAGTTGTCATTGTTATGCCGCCAAAACGCATGAATTTTAAAACATGTCAACAAACAAATTATATCATTGGTCAATATGTAGAGTAGAATGAAAAAACAAAATAGTTGCAATTGGGTGTTGAAGGATCCTATGGGGATTTCTTTCGAATAAGTCTAATAGTGGTTCAATGAGAAAAACTTTCACATACATACATGCCTTTAGAGATGGAAACCAGTAAGGTGTGGAAAACCAAACACATAATGGTTTACTATATTGACCTAAGTGGTTTATTGAGGAGGGCTTTGACATACATACATCCTCAAAGATTGAAACCAACAAAGTGTGGAAAACCCAACACGCAATAGTTTACTTTGTTGACCTAAGTGGTTCACTAAGTAAGACTTTGGCATACATACGTTCCTCAAAGATGGAAACCAAAAAGGTGTGGAAAACCCAACACTGAATGGTTTACTTCGTTGACCTAAGTGGTTGACTAAGTAAGACATTGGCATACATACATGTCTCAACGGGAAAACAACAATTAAAAACAAACCAAGAAGAGGTTTATTTTGTTGACCTAAGTAGTTCACTGAGTATGACTTTGACTTATATACATGCCTCAGATGGAAACCAGCAAGGTGTGAAAAATCCAACACGAAATGGTTTACTCCTCTGACCTAAGTGGTTTCTTGAGTAGGAATTTGACATACACTAGTAGAAAAAGAGCATTTATCGTTGGTTCTGAGAGGCCTTTATCGTAGGGTCCCGAACCGACGTTGACCCAAGAGACGTTGAAAATGATGTCGGTTAAAGAATCGATGTCACGTAGTCCATCACCACATCAGTTTAAACGAGACAACCGACATCCTGTAATCCACCACAATGTCAGTTTGGACAAGGAAAACAACGTGGTACTTTGCTGAAATCCACAAAACTACGTCGGTTGTTTGGCTGAAACTGACACCATGTCAGTTTCAGCCAAACAACCGACGTGGTGTTGTCATTTTAAAAAAAAATTATAAATCGATAAATAGCTAATCGATACAAGAAAACATCAGAAAAAATTTTAGAAATTTTTAGCAAGTGTAGATGTGTGAAATCAAAGGCTTCAATCTAAAAAAATAGATAAAAATAACAAAAAAATAAAAAATAAATCCTAAACGATAGAATTTTGGAATTTTTGGAGGCAGCCAGGGGCTTCGTTACCCCATTTCAAGCAACTTTTATTTTTGGAGCGTCTTAATCCGAGTTCTCTATAAAAAGTTATGACCTTCTGAAGTTTTTACGTCTAAAAAATTTTTGAAATCCTAAATCTGTGATACAAACATCCAGAAAACATTTCAAGCATATAAAGATAAGAAAATATACCTCTTGTAAACAGTGAGGGCAAAACCAATGAATGGAAATCTGCCCAAACGAAATCTACCAAAACCAAACAAATATAAAAATGGAGTGAATGAAACCACAAAAGACAATGAGAGCAAAGGAGGAGAACAACATGCGATGGAGAATACCACGTACCAGTGAGAACATGAGCAAGAAAGCGAGACAGAATGCAAGAGAGAATGCGTGAAAGAGAAAATGACAATGTGAGCGAGAGAGAATTGTGAAGAAGTAGCGCGCACAAGAGTGAAAATGAGGGAGGGAGGCAAAAAATGTAAGAGTAAAAACAATGTGATTGAGTTAAAACAGGCAAAACCACATCGGTTAGAAGCCCCAGAACCGACGTGGTGGGAACCCTAATTTTACCCAATTTTTACCAGTGTTATCAGAGGGACCATAACGTCGGTGGGACTACTAGAACCGACGTCATGGTCAAAAATACCATGTCGGTTTAAAATTTTGAATTTTTTTTATTGATATATCCATGACGGTTTTTTTTTGTTTAACTGACGTGTGCACATCACAACACCAGTTTTGTTTAACCGACGTTATGGATGCTCATTTATTTAAAGAAATGTCACCGCGTTTTTTACAACGTTGTTTTCGTATTTAACAGACTTCATATGTAGGCGTTAAATCCCCTTTTTCTACTAGTGATACATGTAGCATAGATGAAAACCACAAGAATAAAACCCGTAAGAAGTGATTTTTTTGTAAGAAGGAGAGATTGACATACATAAACGAAGCACAGATGAAAACCAGCAACCCAAAACACACCAAAAAACATCAGATACAAAAAGTAGCATCCAAAAACACACTAAGAAATGATTTTTTCGCATACATATATCAGATACAAAAACCAGTAGCCCAAAACACACCAAGAAACGATTTTTTCACGTCCATACAAAAACCATCAACCCAAAACACACTAAGAAACGATTTTTAAACAAATATATATCTTATAGAAAAACTAGAAACCTAAAACACACCAAAAAACGATTTTTACATTATCAGAACAACCAGAAACCTAAAACACATCAAAAAATGATTTTTACGATAACGTAAGTGCTTCAAAGAGATTTCAGTTCATATCAAGAGAAAAAGACACAAGGAAACCTTCTAGAAAAACCAATGGTAACGCGAATGCAACTTTCTTTGTTCTTGGGCAATGCGAACACAACTTTGTCTCTTCTGTGGGAAACGAGAATGAAATGTTCTCTCTTCTCCGTTCTCTCTCCTTCATGTGAAGGGATGAAAGACAATTAACTTTTCCTCTCTTTTTGTTGGCATTTCACTTCGATACACAAATGATATATTCACCCTTGCTAAAAAAACAATTGCATTCTACCTAAGATAAAACTAGTTCGCATTTCTCTTTCATAATCATCTCAGATAAGCGGTGCCAGTACGAAGTATCAAATGGGGGTAATGAATATAGGAGTGTCAACGCATGATTTCTCTATAAAATCACTTTTTCATCACTTCAAAAGATTTAAATAAATAAAAATGGAAAAAAATTACCTACATAAATACATGGTGAGGTAACGGAGTGAGCATAAAATGTTTAACCGTGAGAGAGGGAGATAAAGGATACGATAGGGCAAAAATTCAGAGGTAAAGTGATTAGAAAAAAAAAAAAAAGCTAAGAGAAGTATTGTAAGTAAAACCATAGTGTTCATCATCTAACATTATTACGCAAAATAAATATATCTATCACCTTATTTATTTAATTTATAATTACTTTTTAATAAAGTATTTTTAGTCTTATTTTATTTATTTATTAATATTGAACCATCTGTTTTCAATGATGTGTTTAACTTTATTTTAATGTATTAATTTATTAATACATATTTTTACTAATTGAGATGTTGGTAGTTTTACTTATTTATTATTCTTAATTATCTTTATTCATTGAAGTGTCCCTCGCGTCTCTAATTTATTGATTTAGTTATCTTATAATTATATTTATTTTTTTTAACAGTCAAGAATAAATGAAATTAAGATGAAGGGTTGTACAAACCCTTATACAGTTATTATATTTAATTTAAAGTTATTTCTTAATTATTGTCGTGATTTTTGATTGGCTGATAAATTTTCTTCTTCTCATAATTTTTCTTAATTTTTATACTTTTATATAAACATAATATTAATTATAAAATATAAAATTATCTTAATATTTTTTTATAATAAATATTTAAAATTTAATGAAATTATAATTTCAATGTTTGATTTTGGAGATTTAAATTAATAGATATTAATCAACTGAAAATAATTTTGTGATATTCTTAAATCCTAAACCTTAAATCAACCATTACAAAATTATTTTAAATTTTCTTAATATAAAATAAAATAAAATATATTAATAAAATTGTAAAGATCTTTATTTATGTATATATAGTAAATTTTTAGTATGTTTCTGCATACTAAAAATTTAAACATAAACTTAAATAAACGAAATTATCAAGTATTACAATCTATTTGTAATACCTTAGAAAATAGTTATAGAATAAAAAACTAATCTATAATTTAGTTTTAGAGATGAATAAAACTACACTTATTTTTTTTAACGGAAAAGTTGTTTAAGTAAATAAAATTTAGTTATTTACTTTTTATTTTTAGAACAACCACCAACTCTCTCTAAGAAGATATTCTGTTTTTTTCTAATAAAAATCACAAATTGTCTCTAAGAAGATATTTTGTTTACAAAAACTATCAACTCTCTATCTCTTTCTTTAAGAAGATATACAGTTTCATTCTTATGAAAATCACCATCTCTAAAACAATTTCTCTTTAAAGTTTTCTACCTTCTCTCTAGTTTGTGATCTCATAGGTTATCAGATTGACAATCAGAGGACACCTGTAAATTCCTAGCGTTGAGTAGATCAAGAGTGTCTGGTCAAATTTTTGAACAGAGTTAGGTTGCCCGTGATTTTAGGATTTTTGAGTATCTCTGCTCTATAGAAGTTAGGGAAGCTAGTTGTATGTTTTTATTTAGGTATTGTAATTACTTTTATTGTGAATTTGGGTAAGGGAAGCTAGTTTTGTATGTTTTTATAGATATTGTAATTATTTATTTATTAATGATTTGGATGAATTTAAATTGAATGGGAGTTTATGTATTATATGATGTAGTATCAATTTTTGTGAATGATGTGGTGTGTGATCGAGACTATCCCTGTTATCGTATCCTGACTCTACTAGTCATTGGAATCATAGATAAAGATGACTAGGTGGTGAGAGTCGAAGGAGGTTCACATCCTGACTCTACTAGGTATTGGAATCATAGATGAAGATGACTAGGTGGTGAGAGTCGAAGGAGGTTCAATCCTGACTCTACTAGTCATTGGAATCATAGATGAAGATGAGTAGGTGGTCGGAGTCGAAGGAGGTTCATATGACTGCGCAACAATGTGAAAAAGAATCAGTTGGACTAGATCATATGGATTAATAAATTCACATCACTGCGCTAAGGTGTGAAAAAAAACCGGTCAGACCAGATCATGTGGGTTAAAAGATTCTATGACTGCGTTACGGTGTGAAAAAAAACCGGTCAGATCGAATCATATGGATTCAGTTTATATGACCGCGCTACAGTGTGAAAAAGAACCGGTCAGACCGGATCATATGGATTAAGTTTATATGACTGAGCTACAGTGTGAAAAAGAATCGGTTAGACTAGATCATATAAATTAAAATGTGTATATGACTGCATTACGGTGTGAAAAAGAACCGGTCAGACTAGATCATATGGGTGTCTCACGTGTGTTATGTGTTAATGATATTTGAATGTATGAGATTAGTTATGAAAGCTTGATTTGTTGTTGTTTGGTTGGAATAGAAATTTAATTTGTGAAAATATATATATTTTTTTAAAACTCTCTAGCTTACCCTTATTTTTCTGTGGTGTTTGTTTTGTTTTTAAATCTACGATGATTGTGTATATTACACGTGAGCAAAGGATTTAACAGGTGGTGTGAATTCTTAATCAAGAAACTTTATTTTATTTTATTTTATCTTATTTTATTTTGTAACTTTTTGAAGATATTTTTATTAAATCTTATGTGGAGAAGTATATTTTAAAATACATGATGAATATATAAATTTTTATTTTTATATTCATGTTTATTATATAATTTTATGTAATAAAATTTCTATTATATGAAAAATATGGAATGCTATGCTATTCACATCAATTCTTCAGTTACTAGGTGAAATATAATCCCCATCACTTTTAAAAACGGTCACCTTCTATTTGATAATTATTCTAATTGCCTGGGATGCATATGAATGTTAGAATTTGCAATTTCAACAGTTCTGTAGTGAGCATTTTGGGATGTTACTAGCGAAGTTGACATAATACATAAAATTAATGCATATATTAATATATTACACAAATAATTAAATAAAAATTAAGCATATATTAATATATTACACAAATAATTAAATACATAAGTTATTGTTGTTTATGTTACATTAATATATTAATTAATGTATATATTAAGTTTTTGAATTAAAGTTTTATTATATTAATTATATAATAAATTAAATTAATAGATATATTAGTATATTACACAAATAATTAAATAGATAAATTATGATTGTTTATGTTACATTAATATATTTAATGATATCACATAAATAATAAATGCATATATTAATATATTAATAAATGAAATTATTTAATAATTAAATACACGCGTTGACTAATTTTCTTATCTTGAAAGTATTTAAATAACTTATTCTAACAAGAAAGTTTTTAAAAAATTAATTAATGTTAATCTTTTTTCATTACGTATTCATCCTTTCATTTGCATCTATATAAAGTGAATATTCATATAGTCTTCTCAAATATACAGAGTTTGGGCAAATGGCGAGCAACATTAGCAATGATGAAGATGAAGAAAACACAGACATATGTGTTTTTTTAAAGAGTGACCAGATTGATTTCAAAATCAAATTAAGGA
>Ga0209489_107327_pt1 | contig 16587 bp, 6 predicted proteins | sample SiratrowhiteBW_FD_187527 | JGI IMG/M metagenome (GOLD analysis project Ga0209489, IMG submission 187527) | Root nodule microbial communities of legume samples collected from California, USA - Siratro white BW (SPAdes) (version 2) | ecosystem: Host-associated > Plants > Roots > Nodule | place: USA... | reverse complement strand
TTAAGAAAAATATTCCATGATTTTCTAAAATTCTTTGATAAAATATCTAAACCATAAAACAAAAGAATAAAAAAAATTCCAAAATTTTTTGACAAGTACAGATTGATGAAATATAAAAGAAAATGTCAAAAAAAAACAAAAAAAAAAATACTAAAACTTGGAATTTTAGAACAAAAAATATTTCACATATGTATATTTTTTGAAAAGAATTCTAGAAATTTCCAGAATTCAATGATAAAATCTCTAATCCTTCAAATAAAACACTACAAAAAATTCAATAATTTTTTGTCAAGTTTGGATAGGTGAAATAGAAAAAGAAGATGTAAAAAATGCTAAAAAAATAAGAAAGAAACAGGAAATTATGGAATTTTGGTGAAATTTTTGTTTTCAAATATATCAAATTTTCTTGAAAAAAAAACCATATTTTTGCAGAAGTCTTTGACAAAACCTCGGTTCCATAGAATAAAAAAGGCAAAAAATTTAAGGATTTTTTCACAACTATAGGGAGGTAAAATAGAAAAAAAAGATGTTAAAAATACTCAAAAATAAAAGAGCAACTAGTAAAAAATGAAATTCTGAAAATGTTTTGTATTTCAAATATCTCTATTTTTCTCAATAAAAATTCAAGAATTTTCTAAAATTCTCTGATAAAATCTATAATCCGTATAATAAAAGCACCACAAAAATTTTGAGAATTTTTTGACAAGTTTGGATAGGTGAAATGGGAAAAAAAGATGTCAAAAATGCTAATAGAATAAACAAAACAAAATAGTAACCGATGGAACTTATAAGAATTTTGGATTTCAAATGTCTATATTTTTTTAAGAAAAATATTCCATCATTTTCTAAAATTCTTTGATAAAATATCGAAACCATAAAAGAAAAAAACTAGCAAATTTCCAGAATTTTTTCACAAGTACAAAATAGATGAAAAAGAAAAGAAAACGTCAAAAAGAAACAAAATACTAGAGAATGGAATTTTAGAACAAAAAATATTTCACATATGTATATTTTTCGAAAAGAAGTTCTAGAAATTTCTAGAATTCACTGATAAAATCTCTAATCCTTCCAATAAAACACTAGAAAAAATTGAATAATTTTTTGTCAAGTTTTGATAGGTGAAATAGAAAAAAATGTAAAAAATGCTAAAAAAATAAGAAAGAAACAGGAAATTATGGAATTTTGGTGAAATTTTGGTTTTCAAATATATCAAATTTTCTTGAAAAGAAAAACCATATTTTTGCAGAAGTCTTTGACAAAATCTCGGTTCCATAGAATAATAAAGGCAAAAAATTTAAGATTTTTTTCACAACTATAGGGAGGTAAAATAAAAAAAAGATGTTAAAAATACTAAAAAATAAAAAAAATGTTTTGTATTTCAATTATCTCTATTTTTCTGAATAAAAATTCAAGAATTTTCCAGAATTCTCAAATAAAATCTATAATCCGTATAACAAAGCACCACAAAAATTTTTAGAATTTTTTGACAAGTTTCCACAGGTGAAATGGGGAAAAAAGATCTGAAAAATGCTAAAAGAATAAACAAAACAAAATTGTAACCGATGGAATTTATAAGAATTTTGGATTTCAAATGTCTATCTTTTTTTTAGAAAAATGTTCCATGATTTTCTATAATTCTTTGATAACATCTCTAATCCATAAAATAAAAGAACAAAAATATTTCCATAATTTTTTGACACGTACAAGTAGATGAAATAGAAAAGAAAATGTCAAAAATAATAATAAAAAAAACAAATACTAAAGCAAGGAATTTTAGAACCAAAAATATTTCACATACGTATATTTTTTAAAAGACCTTCTACCAATTTCCAGAATTCTTTGATAAAATCTCTAATCCTTCCAATAAAACACTAAAAAAAATTCAATAATGTTTTCACAAGTTTGGATAGGTGAAATAGAAAAAAAAGATGTCAAAAATGCTAAAAAATAAGAAATAAATAGTAAATTATGGAATTTTGGTGAAATTTTGGATTTCAAATATATCAAATTTTCTTGAAAAAAAAAATGTATAATTTTGCAGAATTCTTTGATAAAATCTGGAATCCAGACAATCAAAAACACAAAAATTTTAAGAATTTTTTGATGACTACACGGAGGTAAAATAGAAGAAAAGATGTTAAAAATACTAAAAAAGAGAAAAGCAAATAGTAAACGATGGAATTTTAAAAATGTTTAGTATTTCAAATCTCTCTATTTTTCTCAATAAAAATACAAGAATTTTCCAGAATTCTCGGATAAAATCTATAATCTGTATAACAAAGCCCCACAAAAATTTTTAGAATTTTTTGACAAGTTTGGACAGGTGAAATGGGAAAAAAAGATGTCAAAAATGCTAAAAGAATAAACAAAACAAAATTGTAACCGATGGAATTTATAAGAATTATGTATCTCAAATGTCTATATTTTTTTTGAGAAAAATGTTCCATGATTTTCTAAAATTATTTGATAACATCTCTAATCCATAAAATAAAAGAACAAAAAAATTTCAACAATTTTTTGACAAGTACAGATAGATGATATAGAAAAGAAAATGTCAAAAATAATAATAAAAAAAACAAATACTAAAGGAAGGAATTTTAGAACAAAAAATATTTCACATATGTATATTTTTTAAAAGACTTTCTACAAATTTCTAGAATTCTTTGATAAAATCTCTAATCCTTCCATTAAACACTACAAAAAATTCAACAATGTTTTCACAAGTTTGGATACTTGAAATAGAAAAAAAAAGGTGTCAACAATGCTAAAAAATAAGAAAGAAATAGTAAATTATGGAATTTTGGTGAAATTTTTGATTTCAAATATATCAAATTTTCTTGAAAAAATAATCATAATTTTGCAGAATTCTTTGATAAAATCTTGGATCCATACAATCAAAAACACAAAAATTTTAAGAATTTTTTGATGACTATAGGGAGGTATAATCGAAAAAAGATGTTAAAAATACTAAAAAATAAAAAAGCAAATAGTAACCGATTGAATTCTGAAAATGTTTAGTATTTCAAATCTCTCGATTTTTCTGAATAAAAATTCAAGAATTTTCCAGAATTCTCTGATAAAATCTATAATTCGTATAACAAAGCACCACAAAAATTTTTAGAATTTTTGGACAAGTTTGGACAGGTGAAATGGGAAAAAAAGATGTCAAAAATGATAAAAGAATAAACAAAACAAAATTGTAACCGATGGAATTTATAAGAATCTCGGATCTCAAATGTCTATATTTTTTTTGAGAAAAATGTTCCATGATTTTCTAAAATTCTTTGATAACATCTCTAATCCATAAAATAAAAGAACAAAAAAATTTCAATAATTTTTGACAAGTACCGATAGATGAAATAGAAAAGAAAATGTCAAAAATAATAATAACAAAAAAACAAATACTAAAGCAAGGAATTTTAGAACAAAAAATATTTCACATATGTATTTTTTTAAAAGACCTTCTAGAAATTTCCAGAATTCGTTGATAAAATCTCCAATCCTTCCAATAAAACACTACAAAAAATTCAATAATGTTTTCACAAGTTTGGATACGTGAAATAGAAAAAAAAAGATGTCAAAAATGCTAAAAAATAAGAAAGAAATAGTAAATTATGGAATTTTGGTGAAATTTTGGATTTCAAATATATCAAATTTTCCTAAGAAAAAATCATAATTTTGCAGAATTCTTTGATAAAATCTTGGATCCATACAATCAAAAACACAAAAATTTTAAGAATTTTTTGATGACTACAGGGAGGTAAAATAGAAAAAAAGATGTTAAAAATACTAAAAAATAAAAAAGCAAATAGTAAGCGATGGAATTTTAAAAGTGTTTAGTATTTCAAATCTCTCTATTTTTCTCAATAAAAATTCAAGAATTTTCCAAAAATTTCTGATAAAACCTATAATGTGTATAACAAAGCACCACCAAAATTTTTAGAATTTTTTGACAAGTTTGGACAGGTGAAATGGGAAAAAAAGATGTCAAAAATGCTAAAAGAATAAACAAAACAAAATTGTAACCGATGGAATTTATAAGAATTTCGGATCTCAAATGTCTATATTTTTTTTGAGAGAAATGTTCCATGATTTTCTAAAATTCTTTGATAAAATCTCTAGTCCATAAAATAAAAGAACAAAAACATTTCAATAATTTTTTGACAAGTACAAATAGATGAAATAGAAAAGAAAATGTCAAAAATAATACAAAAAAAACAAATACTAAAGCAAGGAATTTTAGAACAAAAAATATTTCACATATGTATATTTTTTAAAAGACCATCTAGAAATTTCCAGAATTCGTTGATAAAATCTTTAATCCTTCTAATAAAACACTACAAAAAATTCAGTAATGTTTTCACAAGTTTGGATAGGTGAAATAGAAAAAAAAAGATGTCAAAAATAAAATAAAAAATACTAAAAGCAAGGAATTTTAGAACAAAAAATATTTCACAGATGTATATTTTTTTACAATGCCTTCTAGAAATTTCCAGAATTCGTTGATAAAATCTCTAACCCTTCCAATAAAACACTACAAAAAATTCAATAATCTTTTCACAAGTTTGGATACGTGAAACAGAAAAAAAACATGTCAAAAATGCTAAAAGAATAAACAAACCAAAATTGTAACTGATGGAATTTATAAGAATTTTGGATTTCAAATGTCTATATTTTTTCTAAGAAATTTTTTTCATGATTTTCTAAAATTCTTTGATAAAATCTCTAATCCATAAAATAAAGGACCAAAAAATTTACAGAACTTTTTGATAAGTACAGATAGATGAAATAGAAAAGAAAATCTCAAAAATAATAATAACAAAAAAACAAATACTAAAGCAAGGAATTTTAGAACAAAAAATATTTCACATATGTATATTTTTTTAAAAGACCTTTTAGAAATTTCCAGAATTCGTCGATAAAATCCCTAATCCTTCCAATAAAACACTACAAAAAATTCAATAATCCTTTCACAAGTTTGGATAGGTAAAATAGAAAAAAAAGGTGTTAAAAATGCTAAAAAAATAAGAAAGAAATAGTAAATTATGGATTTTTGGTGAAATTTTGGATTTCAAATATATCAAATTTTCTTGAAAAAAAATATCAAAATTTTGCAGAATTCTTTGATAAAATCTCGAATCCATACAACAAAAAACACAAAAATTTTAAGATTTTCTTGATGACTATACAGAGGTAAAATAGAAAAAAAAAGATGTTAAAAATACTAAAAAATAAAAAAAACAAATAGTAAATGATGGAATTCTAAAAGTGTTTTCTATTTCAAATAACTCTATTTTTCTGAATAAAAATTCAACAAGTTTCCAGAATTCTCTGATAAAATCTATAATCCATATAACAAAGCCCCACAAAAATTTTTAGAATTTTTTGACAAGTTTAGACAGGTGAAATGGGAAAAAAAAAGATGTCAAAATTGCTAAAAGAATAAACAAAACAAAATTGTAACCGATGGAATTTTTTAAGAATTTTCGATTTCAAATGTCTATATTTTTTTTGAGAAAAATTTTCCATGATTTTCTAAAATTGTTTGATAAAATCTCTAATCCATAAAAGAAAAGAACAAAAAAATTTGCAGAACATTTTGACAACTACAGATAGATGAAATAGAAAAGAAAATGTCAAAAATAATAATAACAAAGAAACAAATATAAAGCAAGGCATTTTAGAACAAAAAATATTTCACATATGTATATTTTTTTAAAAGACCTTCTAGAAATTTCCAGAAGTCGTCGATAAAATCTCTAATCCTTCCAATAAAACACTACAAAAAATTCAATAATCATTTCACAAGTTTGGATAGGTGAAATAGAAAAAAAATGTCAAAAATGCTAAAAAAATAGGAAATAAATAGTAAATTATGGAATTTTGGTGAAATTTTTTATTTCAAATATATCAAATTTTCTCGAAAAAAAAACCATAATTTTGTAGAATTCTTTGATAAAATCTCGGATTCATACAATAAAAAACACAAAAATTTTAAGAATTTTTTGATGACTATAGAGAGGTAAAATAGAAAAAAAGATGTTAAAAATACTAAAAAATAAAAAAACAAATAGTAAACGATGGAATTATGAAAATGTTTAGTATTTCAAATCTCTCTATTCTTCACAATAAAAACTCAAGAATTTTATAGAATTCTCTGATAAAATCTGTAATCCATATAACAAAGCACCACAAAAATTTTAAGAATTTCTTGACAAGTTTGGACATGTGAAATGGAAAAAAAAAGATGTCAAAAATGCTAAAAAAATAAACAAAACAAAATTGTAACTGATGGAATTTTTTAAGAATTTTCGATTTCAAATGTCTATATTTTTTTTGAGAAAAATTTTCCATGATTTTCTAAAATTCTTTGGTAAAATTTCTAATCCATAAAATAAAAGAACAAAAGAATTTGCAGAACTTTTTGACAAGTACAGATAGATGAAATAGAAAAGAAAATGTCAAAAATAATAATAACAAAAAAACAAATATAAAGCAAGGAATTTTAGAACAAAAAATATTTCACATATGTATATTTTTTTAAAACCTTCAAGAAATTTCCAAAATCCGTCGATAAAATCTCTAATCCTTCCATTAAAACACCAAAAAAAATTCAATAATCTTTTCACAAGTTTGGATAGGTGAAATAGAAAAAAAAGATGTCAAAAATGCTAAAAAAATAAGAAATTAATATTAAATTATGGAATTTTAGTGAAATTTTTGATTTCAAATATATCAAATTTTCTTAAAAAAAAACCATAATTTTCCAGAATTCTTTGATAAAATCTCGGATTCATACAATAAAAAACACAAAAATTTTAAGAATTTTTTGATGACTATAGGGACGTAAAATAGAAAAAAAGATGTTAAAAATACTAAAAAATAAAAAAGCAAATAGTAAACGATGAAATTTTGAAAATGTTTAGTATTTCAAATCTCTCTATTTTTCTCAAGAAAAACTCAAGAATTTTCCAGAATTCTCTGATAAAATCTGTAATCCGTATAACAAAGCACCACAAAAATTTTAAGAATTTTTTGACAAGTTTGGACATGTGGATTGGGAAAAAAAAAGACGTCAAAAATGCTTAAAGAATAAACAAAACAAAATTGTAACCGATGGAATTTTTTAAGAATTTTCGATTTCAAATGTCTATATATTTTTTGAGAAAAATTTTCCATGATTTTCTAAAATACTTTGGTAAAATCTCTGATCCATAAAATAAAAGAACAAAAAAATTTACAAAACTTTTTGACAAGTACAGATAGATGAAATAGAAAAGAAAATGTCAAAAATAATAATAACAAAAAAACAAATATAAAGCAAGGAATTTTAGAACAAAAAATATTTCACATATGTATATTTTTTTAAAAGACCTTCTAGAAATTTTCATAAGTCGTCGATAAAATCTCTAATCCTTCAAATAAAACACTACAAAAAAATTCAATAATCATTTCACAAGTTTGGATAGGTGAAATAGAAAAAAAAGATGTCAAAAATTCTAAAAAAATAAGAAAGAAATAGTAATATATGGAATTTTGGTGAAATTTTGCATTTCAAATATATCAAATTTTCTTGAACAAAAAAAAACCATAATTTTGCATAATTCTTTGATAAAATCTCGGATCCACACAATAAAAAACGCAAAAATTTTTGAATGTTTTGATGACTATACGGAGCTAAATAGAAAAAAAGATGTTAAAAATAGTAAAAAAAAGACAAATAGTAAATGATGGAATTCTGAAGATGTTTTGTATTTCAAATATCTCTATTTTTCTGAAGAAAAATTCAAGAATTTTCCAGAATTCTCAGATAAAATCTATAATTCGTATAACAAAACACTACAAAAATTTTTAGAATTTTTTGACAAGTTTGGACAGGTGAAATGGGAAAAAAAGATGTCAAAAATGCTAAAAGAATAAACAAAACAAAATTGTAACCGATGGAATTTATAAGAGTTTTGGATTTCAAATGTCTATATTTTTTTTTTAGAAAAATGTTCCATGATGTTAGTATTCTCACAATACTAAAGGATTTGATGAAGCCATGCAAGACATAACCAGCAAGCTAAAGTAAGCAAGTGGAAATGTGTTCTAGGCTGTGTCTTAGTGTGAGTGAGTATGATTGGTCGTGAAAGAGAACCTGTACACTTCTAAGGAGAAATTCATTAGCACATAGGTTAAATGTTTTAAATCAAACCATAAAAAGGTTTTAACTTTAGTTAAAAACAGTTTTGGAAAATAAAGTACTGAACTATTATGAACTGATTTCAAGTTAAGCCGAATCAACGTATTCGTGTCTGAGCATAACTGAATTATCAGTTTTGGAAAATAAAGTACTGAACTATTATAAACTGATTTCAGGTTAAGCCGAATCAACTTATTCGTGTCTGAGCTTAACTGAATTAACTGTTTTCTGAAAATCTGGTTTGAGCTCTTTTTCTATAAAACAGTAGGTTTTTCAAGTGCGAAAAACAAGAAATACAAGAAAAAGAAAGAGAACAGAAAAAAGAAAGAAGAGAGATACATTTTTGAAAATCACAATCGTTTAGAAATACATTCTGTGAGAAATATTGTGAGAGATTCTACTGTTTTCATAATAATCATTTTTGAAAGAGGGCTTTTACTTGAAGAATCAATTCTGACTAAGGTGTGCTACGGGGTTTCTGCTGAAATTGATTGGAGGCTGAGGGAGCAGTGGATCGATTTAGCAGGGTTCTGATTTCTATGGGGAGTAGAAATTAACTGGTTTGGGCTATAGGAATTAGCCTGGTGTTTCTACTGAAATTGATTAGAGGCTGCGGGGAGCAGTGGATCAATTTAGTAGGGTTCTGATTTCTACGGGCAGTAGGAATTGGTTGATTAATTGTATGTGAACAATTAATTGAGTTAGTGGAACTTTCTTTGCAAGTGGTGCAGAGAAGACTGGACGTAGCCCTGTGTGGTGAACCACTATAAAATTGATTGTGTCTCTTCTTCTTGAACCCTTTTCTTATAATCTTGATTTGTTCTTGCACTGCACATTGAATTAAATTGAAAGATTGAATTAATTTTTGGTAATCTTGATAAAACTGGTTTAAGTCCTCTGCTGTATATTGATGTGTGCAATGTAACTTGAATTGTGTGTTGATTCTGATTATTCTACTGTAGCTGTTTATGAAATCTTGATTAACAGACTGTTTCTTTTCAAACATTGTATTACATACTGCATTAACTGGAAATTGATTGCATTGCTGGAAAATTTAATAATTTGCAACATCACATATCAATTTTAATTATGAACAAATCTGATCTAAAAGTTGTTCTGTAGATTAAACACAGTCCAGAATCACAGTTGATTATGCAAACAGATGTTCAGATATTTTAGAACAAAAAATATTTCACATATGTATATTTTTTTAAAAGACCTTCTAGAAATTTCCAGAATTCGTTGATAAAATCTCTAATCCTTCCAATAAAACACTACAAAAAATTCAATAATCTTTTCACAAGTTTGGATAGGTGAAACAGAAAAAAAAGATGTCAAAAATGCTAAAAAAATAAGAAAGGAATTGTAAATTATGGAATTTTGGTGAAATTTTGGATTTCAAATATATCAAATTTTCTTTAAAAAAATGAAAAACTATAATTTTGCAGAATTCTTTGATAAAATCTCGGATCTGTACAATAAAAAACACAAAAAGTTTAAGAATTTTTTTATGACTATGTAAAATAAGGTTTAGACCAAGTTCAAGAGGGGGGGGTGAATTGAACTTTCAAAAACTTTTCGCAAATCTTATTTGTTCTTGAACTAGAGAATGAAAATTCTATATTCAATCGATTGACTATGTAATTCTGGACTGTTAGGTAAACAATCGATTGTGCACAGCGGAAGATATCAAAAATAAACCCAGAAATCAGTTAAACCCAGAAAACAGTTTGCAATGTAAAATTGTTTTTACCCAGATTTAAGATGTTTAAACACAATGTAGTAGATTAAACACAATCCGGAATCACAGTTGATTATCCAAACAGATGTTCAGAGTATGATTAACAGTATGAACAAATTTTAATCCAGTTAATTTTAAAGATGGCAGCAGTGAATAAAAGCAATCAAGAAGAGTAGGGAGAAAAGCAAGAACACAGAATTTTTATACTAGTTCACCCTTTCTCAAGGGCTACGTCCAGTCCTTTGCAAACTAGCACGAGGTGCAACACGAGGACTTCCCAGGAGGTCACCCATCCTAGTACTATTCTCGCCCAAGCACGCTTAACTGCAAAGTTCTGATGGAATCCGATGCATTAGTGTTGGTATGATCGCACCTGTCAAGTGTAACGTGATCAGTGCATATATGGCTTCGGGAACAGGCCTAATTTCCAACACTTGGCAAGTCGTGGGGCCCAGAATGCAACTGAGGGGCGAGTTTCTTGGACAAAGTTATACTTGTGTCGGCGAGCAGAAACAGAAAAAAGCACTGAAAAAGAGATACCAAAAAAGATGTGCAACACGAGAACTTCCCAGGAGGTCACCCATCCTAGTACTACTCTCGCCCAAGCACGCTTACCTGTAGAGTTCTGATGGGATCTGGTGCATTAGTGCTAGTACGATCACAGTTGTCAAGTGTGGCATGATCAGTGCATATATGGCTTCGGCAACGGACCTCATTTCGGACACTTGGCAAGCCGTGGGGCCAGAACGAACGGAGGTGCGAGTTTCTTAGACGAAGTTATACTTGTGTCGGCGAGTAGAAAAGAATAAAGCACTGAAAAAGAGATGCCAAAAAAGATGTGCAACATGAGAACTTCCCAAGAGGTCACCCATCCTAATACTACTCTCGCCCAAGCACGCTTAACTGCGGAGTTCTGATGGGATATGGTGCATTAGTGCTAGTATGATCACAACTGTCAAGTGTGGCGTGATCAGTGCATATATAGCTTCGGCAACGGGCCTAATTTCTGACACTTGGCAAGTCGTGAGACCCAGAACTGAACGGAGGGGCGAGTTTCTTAGACAAAGTTATACTTGTGGCGGCAAGCAAAAAAAGAAAAAAGCACAGAAAAAGAGATGCCAAAAAGGAGGTGCAAGACGGAACTTCCAAGGAGGTCACCCATCCTCGTACTAGTTTTGCCCAAGCACGCTTAACTGTAGAGTTCTGATGGAATGCGGTGCATTAGTGTTGGTATGATTGCACCTGTCAAGTGTGGCGTGATCAGTGTATATATTGCTTCGGTAACGGGCCTAATTTCGGATAGTTGGCAAGTCGTGGGGCCTAGAACGGAACGGAGGGCCGAGTTTCTTAGACGAAGTTATACTTGTGTCGGCAAGTAGAAAAAGAAAAAAGCACTGAAAAAGAGATGCCAAAAAAGAGGTGTAACACGAGGACTTCCCAGGAGGTCACCGATCCTAGTACTCCTCTTGCCCAAGCACACTTAACTGCGGAGTTCTGATGGGATCTGGTGCATTAGTGCTGGTATGATCGCACCCGTCCAGTGTGGCGTGATTAGTGCATATATGGCTTCGGTAACGGGCCTAATTTCTGACACTTGGCAAGTCGTGGGGCCCAGAACGAACGGAGGGGCGAGTTTTAAGACGAAGTTATACTTGTGTCGACGAGCAGAAAAAGACAAAAGCAATGCAAAATTGATGCCAAAAAAGAGGTACAACACGACGACTTCCCAGGAGGTCACCCATCCTCGTACTAATCCTGCCCAAGCACATTTAACTGGCAGAGTTCTTATGGGATCCGGTGCATTAGTGCTGGTATGATCGCAACTGTCAAGTGTGGCGTGATCAATGCATATATAGCTTCGGTAACGGGCCTAATTTAAGACACTTGGCAAGTCGTGGTGCCCAGAACGGAACGGAGGGGAGACTTTCCTAGACGAAGTTATACTTGTGTCGGCAAGCATAAAAAGAAAAAAGCACTGAAAAAGAGATGCCAAAAAAGAGGTGCAACACGACGATTTCCCAGCAGGTCACCGATCCTAGTACTACTCTCGCCCAAGTACGCTTAACTACGGAGTTCTGGTTGGATTAGGTGCATTAGTGCTGGTATGATCGCACCTGTCAAGTGTGTTGTGATCAGTGCATATATGGCTTCGGTAACGGGCCTAATTTCCGACACTTGGTAAGTCGTGGGGCCTAGAACGAAAGGGAGGGGCGACTTTCTTAGACGAAGTTATACTGGTATCGGTTAGCAGAAAAAGAAAAAATCACAGAAAAAGAGACGCCAAAAAAGAGGTGCAACACGAGGACTTCCCAAGAGGTCACCCATCCTAGTACTATTCACGCCCAAGCAGGCTTAACTGCGGTGTTCTGATGGGATCCGGTGCATTAGTGCTGGTATGATCGCACCTGTCAAGTGTGGCGTGATGAGTGCATATATGGCTTCGGTAACGGGCCTAATTTCCGACACTAGGCAAGTCGTGGGGCCCAGAACGAACGGAGGGGCGGGTTTCTTAGACGAAGTTATACTTCTGTCGGCGAGCAGAAAAAGAAAAAAAGCACTGAAAAAGAGATGCCAAAAGAGAGGTGCAACACGAGGACTTCCCAGGAGGTCACCCATCCTCGTACTAATCTCGCCCAAGCACGCTTAACTACAGAGTTCTGATGGGATCCGATGCATTAGTGTTGGTATGATCCCACCTGTCAAGTGTGGCGTGATCAGTGCATATATGGCTTCGGTAACGGGCCTAATTTCTGACACTTGGCAAGTCGTGGGGCCCAGAACGAAACGGAGGAGCGAGTTTCTTAGACGAAGTTATACTTGTGTCGGCGAGGAGAAAGTGAAAAAAGCATTGAATAAGAGATGCCAAAAAAGAGGTGCAACACGAGGACTTCCGAAGAGGTCGCCCATCCTAGGACTACTCTCGCCCAAGCACGCTATACTGCGGAGTTCTGATGGGATCCGGTGCATTTGTGCAAGTATGATCGGACCTGTCAAGTGTGGCATGATCAGTGCATATATGGCTTCGGTAACGGGCCTAATTTCCGACACCTGGCAAGTCGTGGAGCACAGAACGGAACGGAGGAGCGAGTTTCTTAGACAAAGTTATACTTGTGTCGGCGAGGAGAAAGTGAAAAAAGCACTGAAAAAGAGATGCCAAAAAAGAGGTGCAACACGAGGACTTCCGAGGAGGTCAGCCCTCCTAGTACTACTCTCGCCCAAGCACGCTTAACTGCGGAGTTCAGATGGGATCCGGTGCATTAGAGCTGGTATGATCGCACCTGTCAAGTGTGGCGTGATCAGTGCATATATTGCTTCGGTATCGGGCGTAATTTCCGACACTTGACTTGTCGTGGGGCCCAGAACGGAACGAAGGGGCAAGATTCTTAGACGAAGTTATACTTGTGTCGGCGAGCAGAAGAAAAAAGTACTGAAAAAGAGATACCAAAAAGGAGGTGCAACCCGAGGAATTCCCAGGAGGTCACCCATCCTAGTACTATTCACGCCCAAGCACGCTTAACTGCAGTGTTCTGATGGGATCCGGTCCACTAGTGCTGGTATGATCACACCGGTCAAGAGTGGTGTGATCAGTGCATATATGGCTTCGGTAATGGGCCTAATTTCTGACATTTGGTAAGTCGAGGGGCCGAGAATGAAAGGGAGGGGCGACTTTCCTAGACGAAGTTATACTGGTGTCGGCTAGCAGAAAAAGAAAAAAGCACGGAAAAAGAGATGCCAAAAAAGAGGTGCAACACGAGGACTTCCCAGGAGGTCACCTATCCTAGTACTATTCACGCCCAAGCACGCTTAACAGCAGTGTTCTGATGGGATCCGGTGCATTAGTCCTGGTATGATCGCACCTGTCAAGTGTGGCGTGCTGAGTGCATATATGGTTTCGGTAACGGGCCTAATTTCTGACACTTGGCAATTCGTGAGGCCCAGAACGAACGGAGGGGCGAGTTTCTTAGACGTAGTTATACTTCTGTCGGCGAGCAGAAAAAGAAAAAAGCACTGAAAAAGAGATGCCAAAAGAGAGGTGCAACACGAGGACTTCCCAGGAGGTCACCCATCCTCGTACTAATCTCGCGCAGGCATGCTTAACTGCGAATTTCTGATGGGTCCGGTGCATTAGTGCTGATATGATAGCACCTGTCAAGTGTGGCGTGATCAGTGCATTTATGGTTTCGGTAACGGGCCTAATTTCCGACACTTGGCCAGTCGTGGGGCGCAGAACGGAACAGAGGAGCGAGTTTCTTAGACGAAGTTATACTGGTGTCGGCTAGTAGAAAAAGAAAAAAGCATTAAAAAAGGGATGTCAAAAAAGAGGTGCAACACGAGGACTTCCCAAGAGGTCACCCATCCTAGTTTTATTCTCGCCCAAGCACGCTTAACTACGGAGTTCTGATGGGATCCGGTGCATTAGTGTTGGTATGATCGCACCTGTTAAGTGTGGCTTGATGAGTGCATATATGGCTTCGGTAACGGGCATAATTTGCAACACTTGGCAAGTCGTGGCGCCCAGAACCAAACGGAGCGGCGAGTTTCTTAGATGAAGTTATACTTGTGTCGGCGAGCAGAAAAAGAAAAAAACACTGAAAAAGATATGCCAAAAAAGATGTGCAACACGAGGACTTCCCAGGAGGTCACCCATTCTAGTACTACTCTCGCTTAAGCACCCTTAACTGCGGAGTTCTGATGTAATCCGGTGCATTAGTGCTGGTATGATCCCACTTGTGAAGTGTGGCGTGATCAGTGCATATATGGCTTCGGTAACGGGCCTAATTTTCGACACTTGGCCAGTCGTGGGGCGCAGAACGGAACAGAGGAGCGAGTTTCTTAGATGAAGTTATTCTTGTTTCGGCGAGACGAAAAAGAAAAAAGCATTGAAAAAGGGATGCCAAAAAAGAGGTGCAACACGAGGACTTCCCAGAAGGTCACCCATCCTAGTACTATTCTCGCCCAAGCATGCTTAACTGCGGAGTTCTGATGGGATCCGGTGCATTAGTGCTGGTATGATCGCACCTGTCAAGTGTGGCGTGATTAGTGCATATATGGCTTCGGTAACGGGCCTAATTTCCGACGCTTGGCAAGTTGTGGGGCCCAGAATGACACGGAGGAGCGAGTTTTTTAGACGAAGTTATACTTGTGTCGGCGAGCAGAAAATGAAAAAAGCACTGAAAAAGAGATGCCAAAAAAGAGATGCAACATGAGGACTTCCCAGGAGGTCACCCATCCTAGGACTACTCTCGCCCAAGCACGCTTAATTGCGAAGTTCTGATGGGATCCGGTGCATTAGTGCTGGTATGATCGCACCATTCAAGTGTGGCGTGATTAGTGCGTATATGGCTTCGGTAACGGGCCTAATTTCTGACACTTGGCAAGTTGTGGGGACCAGAATGGAACGGAGGGGCGAGTTTCTTTATTTTTCGACTCCCTGTAGAAGCAAAGTCACAATCACTCTTCGGGATCCTCTGCAGAAGCAAGATCTCTGCATTTCTTTTCGGCACATGATGAGACCCGAACAAAATCAGTGTCTCTGTCTTTACTTAATTTTTTCTTTGATAATATGAATTTTTCCCAAACTTTCATAATATCATGTAAAACTTAAGTAAAGAGGGGCAACTGTCAACACCCGATTTTGTCCGGGTAATCTTTTAAATTAAAGCATAATGATAAAAATGAATAAAGAAAAATGAATAATAACATAAAAATATATTTATTAGTTTAAGTTGTCTTGAAAAAGAAAATAATAAAATAAAATAAAAAAAAGAAAAAATTACAAAAAATTGAATTTTTCCATTAAAAAAAAGAAAGAAAAGGTGGATTTTTTTTAAAAAAATAATAAAATAATAATTAATAATAAAAAAACGAAAATAACAAAAAAATAACAAAAATATCTAAATTAAAACAACAGAATCTGAAAATTAAAAAAAAATAATAATAATAAAAACAAATATAACAATAAAAATAACTGCTTCCAAACTTGATTTGCAAGTTTTAAAAAATAGAAAATAAATAAATAAAAAGAGTTTTGTTTAAATAAATTTTATAAAAGTAAAAAAGTGGAGTAGTTTAGATTTTTTTTCCTTTTATGTTTTTTTAAATAATAAAAATAAAATAATAAAACAAACAAATAATACAAAATTTGAAAAAAGAAACGATAAAAGAAGAAGAGAGACTCTTTCAACTCTCTAACTCCCCAGAATCCCATAAAAATCTCCACCATCCCTATTCTTTCTCCAACAGAACTCCTCAGGTGGATTGATAACGAAAAAAAAAACATAAAAAATAGAGAAAAAAAAGAAAAGAGAGGATCACTGATAAAGGAAAAACATAAAAGAAGGAGGAAAAAAAGAAACTGATAAAGGGAGAACACATTAAAAAATAGAGGAAGAAGGAGAAAAAGAGAAGATTGATCCTCCTAACTTACTGTCCATACTCAGTTTAAAACTGAGAAACAAGGAACGTTTAGAAAGGAGATAATCATTCTTGAAGAACCAGTACAGGTATGTTTTATAATTTTTAAAAATTTTGTATGGTTCTCAAAAATTGAATTTGTAAGCCTGTATTTTTATCTTCTTGTGATTTTTTTTATTTTTATTTTTTTTTTTCATCATCTTCATGGTTTCATTTCATAAATAAAGGTAAGGATATGGAGATAAAG
>Ga0209489_107325_pt1 | contig 16591 bp, 5 predicted proteins | sample SiratrowhiteBW_FD_187527 | JGI IMG/M metagenome (GOLD analysis project Ga0209489, IMG submission 187527) | Root nodule microbial communities of legume samples collected from California, USA - Siratro white BW (SPAdes) (version 2) | ecosystem: Host-associated > Plants > Roots > Nodule | place: USA... | reverse complement strand
TATATATATATATATAATTGTGTTCTATAATTTTAATTTAACTGTATCTACGTGTGCGTGTATATGTCGTATCATACATGTATCCATATCTGGACTTTATAAATACTTAGTGGCAATGATTGATGGGGGAGACAGCTTTGTTTTGGTTCTAAATAAAGATTGCGTTTGTATCGGTTATTGGTCTGAGAATTCTTGGGTGTATGATGATGGTTGTTGTGCTTAGTTATGATGCTAATTTGGGACTGACGTTGTTTTTGGTTTTGTTTGGGTGAGCCTTGGGGTATGTGGGCTGCTGGAAGTGTATTGAGTTTATTTTTGTAACTTTGGCAACCTTTGAACTCTTAACTTTCGCCGTCTGATGTTGCATGGTTGATTTTTTTATTTTTCTTTTCTATTTATATAAATAAGTTGGAGTAACTTCATTATCCCACTTATATATTTATTGTTGTCCAGAAAAAAAGAGCGATTATCCTTTAAATTTAGTATATTTTTTAAAAATTAAGTATAATTAACGCAAATAAAAGATGCCAAAAATCTCGGACCAATATGATTTAAATTCAGTTTTACCAAACCAACCTATTTAGGTATAATACATATTTAATTTTATTTAATAGGTAAATTTTAATATTATTATTAAGTCATCCAAACCACTTTAATATAAATTATTATATTAAAAACATAAATAATAATAAATAGAAGAATGAAGACACCAAACTAAATTTAATACAGAAAGAAGAAAGAAATATTAATGTTCTCATTAGAGAAAACCTAATCATGCTTCAAGTCTAGATCATGTGCCAACTCTTGAGATAGTAAGACATTCTTCTGTAATTATTTTCTTGTAATTACTCTGCAAATTAAATAAAATAATACACTCCAATCTCTTTTTTCTTTTTTTTAAGAGCTATACTGTTAGTTTAAAATTTTAATAAAATATATCTTCCTATTAAATCAATGAACACGCGTGTGGCACATGTCTTTTAAATATTATGTGTTTGTACGTGAATCATGATCGAAAGGATTGATATGATTTTGTCACACAAATTTGGACAAACTTTTTTTGTTCTAAATGTATTTGTTTTATTTGAAAAATGATATTTGTAGCTTCTCTTTTATGAAAGTTATACTATGCCTCACTTGAAAAACCAAACATGTCACCATCAACCACTCCTTTATCTTCATTTTCCATATCTATACATGTTTTTCGCATGGATTTGGAGAGCTCAAACCCGCCAAACTCATTTCACACAATTACTCCACTCTTCTTCCATAATTGCATTTTACCCACGTCATACTGGTAATTATTAAAAAAAAAATGGAACTATATCCAATTATTGCACTGGAGGAGAAAAATCAAACAATTGATAATGGTTGGAATCGTCGTTGTCTGAGTTATAGTCATGGTTGTGATCTTCCCTAATCACTAGGGCCACCAAAATAATGAGTTTTTGGCACTCATCTCTCTGACCCAAAAATGGCCATATGAGTATAAGTGGTAAAATTGGAATGAACACTTGATTATTTCATTATTAGATTGAAAACGAGTATTTATAAAAGTAGCTAATAGTCAAGTCTTATTTTCACTGAGCCACTATCTCTCTAAATATCTACCTCTTTCCTTTCTTCTCACTTCTCTCTAAGCCTCCGCGTTCGTCTTTCATCAGTTTTTCAAGTGGAGCCCACCATTGGACTCGGGCGAAGAACAGAGCGAGTCTACCTATCAAAACCTCCGTTAGAATTTGAGTTCTTGAGGAGCTTAGGCGGTGGAAGCTCTTAGAGGGAACCTTCACTGTGATTCAAGTAAGGGAAACTTACCTACATTTTGTCTGACTTAGGTGTGATCGTAGGTTAAGGTTTTATGGGTTTAGGGTTTGTGAAATGCATCTATGAAAGTCTCTACAGGTCTGAAGTGGTGATTTAATTTTTCTGATTGATTTTTGTTCTTGCATGTATGATGTGGTTATTTGAAAATTGATGGTACATTGATATGTTAAATAGATATTTTGTGTTAGGATAGATCATTCATCGTGTATGTGGGTTGATTTTTTGCCCAATCTAGTCATCTGAGGCATGCATGGTAGCTCTGAAGTAGTAGGAACTATTAGATTCATTTGTGAAACTTCTGTTTTCTGCATAGCTCGCTTAGGCTAAGTATTCTCGCCCATACGAGTTCACTTGAAAATTTGAGATATGCTATCGGGTCCAATTTCCCCAGGTGAGAAGTGTTTTGCCCAGACGAGAATGGCCCTAGAGCAAGTGTGCTCTCTAGACTATTTTCGCCTAGGCGAGGAGGTATTCTTACCCAAGCGAGAATGACCCTAGAGTTGGAGTGCTCTCAGGACTAATTTTGCTCAAGCAAGAGAACTTTTGCTCAGGCAAGGGGGATTTTAGCTCAAGTGAGTAAATTTTCGCTCAAGCTAAACTCTAAAATATTGTTGGGCTTTCTGTTTTGATTGTTTGATTCTTTTGTAATGTATGGATTTAATAGAATAGATTAATTGATAATTTAAATTTAATTGTTGAAAACGTTTTAGGCTGAGTTCAAGAGGGGGTGAATTGAACTTTGAAAGATTTTTCCCAATTTAGACCTTTGAAATAGTTTTCGCAATTTGAAAAACTTTAATGAATCTTGGTGCTAGAGATATAAGGTGCAGTAAAGAAATAAATTGATTCAAAGAAGCACGAATGAATCAATTTGTTATACAGACAGAAGTTTTTCAAGCACACAGAATTGCAATTTCACAGCACTACACTGATTTCAATCAATATTCATAAATCTGATAAAGTTTCCTAACACCAATAATTAATGCAGAATTGAAAATTATTCAGAATGCAGATTCAATTATTCAATTATACCAAGAACACAGAACAAGAATATAAATTCTGCAGTATTACACCAATTCAGCCAAGGTTCCAATTCTATGTCAAATCACAAATTCAGAAACTTGTATTTATAACTAATTTAGAAAAGAACCAATTTGATAGGCAAAACTTCTTTGACGGCTATAGCAGATTTATCAGAGACTAATACAAAATTCAAGTTACAATGCACACATCAATATTCAGCAGAGAACTTAAGCCAGTTTTATCAAGATTACCAGAAATTAATTCAATCTTTCAATTTAATTCAATATGCAGTGCAAGGTTATGAGAGAAGGGTTCAAGAAGAAGAGACACAATCAATTTTATACTGGTTCATCACAAAGGGCTACGTCCAGTCTTCTCTGCACCACTTGCAAAGAAAGTTTCACTAACTCAATTAATTATTCACATACAATTAATCAACCAATTCCTACTCCCCGTAGAAATCAGAACCTTAATCAACTGCTCCCCGCAGTCTCCAATCAATTTCAGCAGAAACACCAGGCTAATTCCTATAGCCCAAACCAGTCAATTTCTACTCCCCGTAGAAATCAGAACCCTGCTAAATTGATCAACTGCTCTCCGCAGCCTCCAATCAATTTCAGCAGAAACACTAGGCTAATTCCTATAGCCCAAACCAGTCAATTTCTACTCCCCGTAGAAATCAGAACCCTGCTAAATTGATCAACTGCTCCTCGCAGCTCCCAATCAATTTCAGCAGAAACACCAGGCTAATTCCTATAGCCCAATCACATACAATTGTTTAATCAATTTTTACAAGATTACAATGAATACAAGACAAATCTTGATTCAAACAAGATCAAGAAAGATTGAGAAAACTCCCTGATTGGCGCAGAAAGAAGGCCTGTACACAGTCTTAAAGAAACCCAGTAGCACACTTAGTCAGAATTGATTCTTCAAGTAAAAGTCCTCTTTCGAAAATGAGTATTATGAAAACAACAATTCTCTCACAGTAATTCTTACAAAAATGAATTTCTCTTCTCTTTTCTGTTCTTTTTCTTCTCTGTTCTCTTTTTCTTTTTCTTGTAGTTTTACGCACTTGAAAAACCCACTGTATTATAGAAGAAGAGCTCAAACCAGATTTTTAGAAAACAGTTAATTCAGTTAAGCTTAGGCACGAATAAATTGATTCGGCTTATCCTGAAATTAGTTTATAATAGTTCAGTACTTTATTTTCCAAAACTGTTAATTCAGTTATGCTCAGACAGGAATAAATTGATTCGGCTTAACTTGAAATCAGTTCATAATAGTTCAGTACTTTATTTTCCAAAACTGTTTTTAACTGAAGTTAAACATTTTTATGGTTTGATTTAAAATCATTTAAACCATGTGCTAATGAATTTCTCCTTAGATGTGCATAGGTTCTCTTTCACAGCCAATCATACTCACTCACACTAAGACAAGACCTAGAACACACTTCCACATGCTTGCTTTGGCTTGCTGGACATGTCTTGCATGGCTTCATCAAATCCTTTAGTATTGTGAGAATACTAACAATTATAATGATGATTTAGTGATTTCTTTCATTTTTGAGATTGAGATTGAAAGGTGAGATTGAAAGGTGAATCAGATCTATGTTGTGATTTGTTATTGTTAAAGTGTTGATGAAGTTGGTCAAGATCTAGGTATAGTATTTCCAAGAAAAAAAATACTCGTGCCTAGGTCAATTAGGAAGTACATTTGTTTAAGGATCTGATTAAATAAGTATCTAGGTCAATTAGGAAATGCATTTGTTTAAGGATCTGATCAATAATTATTTAAGGATCTGATCAATAAAAATAGTGAATGATGAGAAGAATATGAAAACTTGAATTAAAGTTGTAAGAAATGTATAAGTTATTATTATTACTAACTATATATATATATAATATAATTTAATGACTTTATTAGCCAATTGGGTGAGAAATTTAAATGGATGAAGGTAATATTATTCAGTTTCCAATCAAGTGTGAAATTATATGGAATTTGTAGGATCTAGGAGCAGTTATCACTGGTTGCTATAAGGAGTACTGTAACCGTATTCAATGAAATCCATAATTCTATTAAATCTTATTAATTTATTATTATAAATAATAATATATCCAATTATTCTTAGATGGGCGGGAGGTTGCAACCAGAAGTAATTCTTATTTAAAATTAAAATTTATACTTGCCTTTCTCATAACCAAATTTAGCAGTGGGTAGGTGATATATGCTTATTAAATTCTAACTTGGAAAAAATAAAATTTCTTATATGATTATTCTCCAAAAACCCAAACTTTGTTGTGAATTTGAAAAGTATTTTATGAAAATAACATTTAATAAAAGAAAGCAACCATGAATTTGAAGAAATAAGGTACACAACCTTCATCAATCACAGGTTGGACTATTTTGCATCATAAAGTTCTTACGTTACATAACATTTTTTTACAATATTAATTAATTGTTCCTAGTACAGATTTACATATAGGCTAGGCCTATGAGAATAACAAACAGAATTCTACTCCTATGAGAATAACAAACAAGAATTCTACTCTTATAAGAATAACAATCAGTCTCTACTATATTCAGTCTCTATCCATATTACATTTGTTAACAAACAGTCTCTACTACATTCAGTCTCTATTACATTCGTCCTCCAGTCATTTCTAGAAAAGAAAGTTGAAATGTTTGCAGAGCAAGATAACACAGGATTTGGCACATTTATTACTATTGCTCTATCATACATTCATATTAAAAGAGAGAGAGAGAGAGAAAGAGGGAAAAGTAAGCTATACATACATTTTTTTAAAATTATTTTTAAAAAATTTAAATTATGAAATTTAAAGCCTATTAATATTATCAACTCTCAACTTCATTGAAACGAAAAAAATCATAGTAACTATCATATAAATCAATAAACAACAACATAGGATAAACTGGTAGCAGGGAATAGTCAGGATAAATGAGCATCAACCCAATCAATACATTCCTTCCACTCATTTGAAATCTCAAGGAACATTTCCTCCAACCACAAACCTCATCCCATAATCACATGAGTAGAAATAAATAAAATAATCATAATATAGAAAATCATGTGTTAAAATCACTATCTATAAAAAAAATTGATAGAGAAGGACAAATGTGAGGCTTAGGGAGACCCCACTAAAAAGGAAAAAAAATTGAAAATAAATACAATATGAGGGAAGTTTCCCTTACTTTTGTCTTGGAAGTTATCTTGGAAGAGTGAAAGATCTTATGGAGAGTTGAGGGAACTTTGGGAGAATGCTTCATGAGGGAAGTTTGGTCCTTTTGTATCATTCTGGGTCTATCTTTGTTGCTTTATATAAAGAATGTTTCATATGTTTTAAATCAATATTGAAATTGTAATGCATTTAATTGAGAGGAATCCCAATGTCATAGTAGATGACACAAGTGAATTGGCACAATTAGAACAATGATTAAAGGTGGGTTTTTATTTAGGTATTTAATATCTTGTAGTGACCTTTGGTTTTATTTCAATCCAAGGTATATATATATATATATATATATTATATTTACGAGTATTAAATTTTATATTGAGCCCCTTTTTAGGTGTAACTTACCAATTTGTCTTTAAGTTTCATTTATTGTTTTGCCTTTTTTGATTAGCATAAGAGTGATATAGACGAACCATAGTTGTAAGGCTTATTGATGCTGAAAAACTTAAAGGTAATGCCGTTACTATTTTGACAATAATGCAAAAAATCGTAAAAAAAATGTATTATAATAATATATATTCAAAATTTCGGGGATGTTACAATTGCCATCCTAATTCTCTAATTCTCTGTCACTTATACTTCAACAATGCCTTCATTTTCATTTTTATAACTTGTCCTAGCCTTATAAATACCTCTACTCATACTGTTTATATATGTATTTGTCCATTCTTGATTGACCATTTTCTTACTGGTCCTATCTACACTGGTCATATTTTCATTGACAACTTTTTAAATAATAGTCTTCTCATTGATCATTTTGACTTTATCTTAACATCAATGTTTTCTTTTACATTTCTTTTCATCCTTATTAATATATTTCTCAATTTTAACTACAACATCAATTGAAAAATATGTTGGCCGAAATTCAAGAGAAAGTGAATTGAATTATTAATCCTTTTTAAAAAACAAGTTGGAAAGAATGATTATTTTTATAAATCAATAATCATCTAGCAAAGTATACACAAATCAGTCAATTAAATTAACAAAGCAACAAGCTAAAATGGAATTAGTATGTGCTTCCAGTAAAACAGTCAGCTAAAATGTCAAAAAAGTTTATTAAAAACAACACTCAAACACTTGGAAAATTTTCAGCAATTCCAGTAGAAAAACAACTAGCTAAAATCTGATTTTAACCAATTGAAATTTTTTTTAAACAGTGACACATTTATAAAAAAACCAATGAATTCAATTGGAAAACTCCATTTAAAACAGTTCAAGAACAAGATTGAATAAAGATTATATAACCAAGAATTTGTTCCAAAAAACAGTTAACTAAATATGAAAAACGGTAAGCTAAAAGTTTTTAAAGCAATTTTTAAAACTAGTGTATGCAACAGTATTGTCAAAACAAACAGTTTTCAAGTATATACAGATATTACTCTTTCAAATTTTTTCATAAACAATTTGTAAAAAAGAAATGTCAAAAGACGAACACGAAAGTAGTTCAAAAACAACAAAACAATATGCAAGGTTGTATATTCACTTGTTGAAAATTGAAATCAAAGTGCTACGACAGTTCTATGCAATGCTTAATTAAAATAGTGAATCAACCCACTTATTCTTAACAAAAATGATTAGATCCAATTGAGAAAACTAATTTATTAATCAAGAATTCGATAAAAACATTTGATCAAAACATATTTCAGTTGACTGTCCAAATTGAATTTTAGGTGTTGTCCAGAAATACAGTCGACTATTTTGAGATTTTAACAAGTTGTTTATACCAGAAAATGTAAATGATACAAAATAGGCACACGAATGTAAATGGACCAAGCTTAGAGAGATCAAACAGGAATTTTCATACTGGTTCATTCTTCCTTAAGAAGCACATTCAGTCCTTTGCAAAACCATGCAAAGATTTCACTAAAAACACAAAGTTTAGAATGAAATACACAATCAAGACTCAATCTTGAACCCTACAGATTGATCTAACCCTTATCCATAACCCTACCATATAAGATGAAGAATCCTACTGCAAAATGCAGAACCCTACTGCAAAATGCAGAACCCTACTGTAGTGTATGATGCAAACTCACCCAAAAACGAAATTACAAAGAATTACAACACAAATTATACTCAAACGCCCTATTCAAGTATAATACAACACAAAATTCAATAAAATTCAAATTATAACCAGTAAAGAACGCTATACAACAGCAAAACCAATCCCAAAACAGTAAGGATGACTTATCTGTGATGAGAACAAGTTATTGGATGTTCCTCCCAATCAATTGCAAGCAAAGCCTTCTCAAGAATGAGACTCAAGAATGATCTTGATCGACCTCTCAAATCTTGAAGGATTTTCTCCAAAGAATTCTCAAGCGAATGCTATAAATTTTTTTCAAACTCAAAGGAATTGTAGTTTCATGGATGAAAACACGATGGCCACAAGGTTTTATAGTGAACCCAACATTGTCAAGTAAAAAGAATTAGTTATTTTTGCTTCAGCACAAAAATAGTCAACTATTTTTCATAAATAGTTGGCTATTTTTGTTCAGCAACACCTTTTCTCATCAAACATGCTTCAAAATTGATTTTTCACTTGGGTAAGTTAGAGTTCCTTACGTACAAATGATGGAATGATACGAAACAAATGCAAACTACTATTAAGACCTCCTATACTATCCCAACCAAGATTGCAAATCAATTCTTCGTCAAATCTTTTCAAAGCTCTAAATTCAAGAAATATATCTAACCTTTCCAACAATATCAACTAAATGATCCACACACATCCAATGCAAAAGTCATTTTCACATCATCTACAAATATTAATATCTATATCACAATTAAGTGATCTTAAAATCTAAACTAAATTTAAGATATTTATAAAGTAACTTATTTGATGTCAGATATCAAATATTTTATAAGTTATGTGGGTTAATATATAACATTTCACCAACATCTCACTCCTAGCTCATAATAATTTTTTTCCCTTACACATATTTAATAGTTTAAATTATTTTTAAAAAGACCTTGTGTTTAATTACTAGCTTTACTATTCATCAAGCAACTACAACATTAACTACACATAACCCACACATATATATGGCCAAAGAAAACCAAGCTATAACAAAATCCTAAGTCAAATCTAATAAATGCAAAACCCCCACGGAACCATAATATAAAACCCCCCAATTGAAAATTCTTATTAACCCACCCTTTGACAACTACACTAGAAAACTCAAATCAAATTCGTATTTAAAGTGAATAATAAAACAAATTGAAAAAAAAAAGTTGTATCATGTACAATCACACCGAAATTTAGAATCATCTTCAACAGAACATCAATAAATTATACATCATTACCATAGATTAATACAATATATAATGACAAACAACATAGACACATAACTTTTGAAAAATCTTTTATCACTAGATCTCATACTATCATTTCATTTATTCATCATTTTTACTATTCTTTTTTCACCAAATGAAAAAAATTCTTTTACTTTATTTATATTATCGATAACAACAACAACTTCATTTACTTAAAATATAGTAAATGAAATGTCCATTCGAACACTAAAAAGGACCGTCACCTATTCAAAATATTATGGTAAAAAAATATCATACCGTAATATTTCATATCAAGTAATTACTCTGTTACTTTTATCTTATTTTTATAAAATGAAAAATATTAAATAGTAAAATGTGCATTTAAATCTTTGTTTTAAAAACTTTTTGTATTATATATTCTCAATATCCAATTTCGTTTGAATAAAAAAAGAATTATTACAAAAAATAAAAAATATCTTTTGATTTAAATTTTATTGATGGTTTTGATTTATTATTATTTTTTATTTTTCGAAAAATATAAAAAAAATAAAATTGATTTTGTATGATTATCTTTGTCTTTTACTTTAATTTAATATAAAAAAATATCAAAAAGGTTATAATTTAAATTTTTATCTTTTTCTCATTTAAAAAAAACACAAAAGAATATATTTTTATTTATTTTCATTTCATTTTTAATGTATTTTGAAATAAATAAAAAAAAGGAAAACGACAAAATCTCCCTCTCCTCTTCTGTCTCTCTCTCAAAACCACCCTAGCACCTTTTGCTTTGCGTCATGCACTGTCTCCGGACTTTCTCCAGGCTTCCTTTTGAAATTTTACCAAGTACCACTGAGAAACAAAAACACCCAAACGAAGGCTTGCTTTTGAAATTTTACCAAGTAGGAGTAACAAACAAAAACACTCACACGAAAAACTTGATTCCCCATTGGCTCATGCTACTCCCACCATCTCTCTCGCCTGTTTCAACGCTCGTTCACATAATATATCCCTGGACCACCACGCCACCTCTCAGTAAGCCTAACCCACCAAGGAAACTCCAAAGTCAACGCCCAGCTCACCTCCCACCGTCACATCCTATCCACGTCTCGTCACGCACCTTCATAACAGCCCCACCTCCACACCAAGCCTCACCACCATACGTCTTCCACTGCCACCACTCTCTTCTGGCTCAGCCCGTCATTAATATCAAAGTTGTCACCATAGAGACGGAGAAGAGGTGTTAGAGGTGCGTGCAAACCTTTCTAGAGACACTGCCAATATACCTCTCCTAATCTCACTTTAGCGTTTTAAATTATAATAGGTGCAAGGAATCTCCTCCCTTTGTGTTTTAGGAATAGATGATTACTAAATATTTATTGCTGCATGAATAGAGGTGTAGTTGCTGCTACATTTCGTGTTTCCATTTTTAGCATATATGAAGAGATATATTGGGTTGCACTGGTGGCAATTTCTCTGATTCATTTCTCGACTACCTTTACTTTTGTTATGATTTTATGCATGAATAATTATTTCAAGGCAAAGGTTAATGGGGTACCCTTTGCTACCAATCCAAGAAGAGATTGTGACCCACAGCCTTTTGTTATAAATTTGGGGACCGTGCTAGTTTTCACATGCATTTTTATAATATTTTGTTTTGAATTCTTATACCTTTACGTGGCATTATGGGGTCCACGTTTTTTATTTGCTTTATGCCTCTCCGTTCACGTACAAAGGAAGTCACTTTTCATTGTGTGCCTTTGTGATATCGGGGACCAGATTCTAAGGTTGGTTAAAGTTTAAAATTCTTTTTTGTGTTAATTGTATATGGGTAGGTCGCACCTTTTTGTTTATTATTTCATATTTTATTTATGTGCGGCCTACTTTCTTTTTGGCTCCATCGTGTTTTATTTTTATTCATGTGGGCCTACCATGCAGCATGCATTTCTTTCGTTAAAGAATAATTTCATTTGAGCGGTATAATAGTAATTTTCTTTTAAATATCCTTTATTGCTCACACATACATGATACTTTATTTCCTTTAATGTATAATTTTGACAATAATTTTATATTTAATTTTTATTTTATTTGTCTTTGATGAATAATTTGATTAAATATCTAACACGATATTTAATATTTCTCTTTAAAATCTGTAAAAATATTTTTGATTTATAAGAATATTAAGTACGAACGTTCGTATCTCTTGGTATTCCTATAAACGAATAAATTTTCTTTTAAATATTTAATTTTCAAAAGTATAAAAAATATAAAATTTTTAAAATTAAAAAATATCAAATATCTAAATAAAAATTGTACTTATTTAATTAAAGATTGTGTTAGGACGGTGTACATTATGGAAATATAAGTAATCGACTCCGGGATCTGAAATTCGATTTTCACAAACTTATTTTATTCTTTTTTTAGTTTTTTCATAATTTCTCGTAATAAACTACCTATGGTGGCCCATTTTTCTAATTTTTCAAGATTATATTTTTATTTTCTTTCATATGGTCGTCCCTATAATAAATATATATATATATATATATATATATATATATATATATATATATATATATATATATATATATATATTACAATCTAAAACTTTTAAAATGGTTTTGTGAGGTGAGAGAATCAACATTATCATATGTTTTTAACTATTTAATTTATCTTAACTCCTGTTTTTTTAGTCTTATTATAGTTTTATTATAATTTATCATATGCAGTCTTATTCTATTGTATTTATTAAATAAAAATATTAATTGATTTTTCAACAAATTATATCCTATTATAGTTTTCAAATTTTAAAAATTATTAAAGTCCAAAAAATAAATTAATAGCTTTACAGAATTACTTTTGAATCTTACATATTAAAAATCTAGTTATAATTTTTGAAAAGGTGGAACTTCGGAGATTTTTTTACATTATAAAATAACTAGACAATTACTCGCATGAAACATAGTTTAAAATCTTTAATAACTTGGGTTACAAGCAGTAAAAGTATAAATTATCGTATCCTTACGTTGTTACAATTTTTTTATATATAAAATTCACTTTAGATGCCAATTGAATCGGTCTCACTGTCATTTTGGTCTACCAATGTCTTTTGTCAGGCATTCGTCCAAATGCGAAAGTCACACTCAACTTTAAATCCGCGTACAACTTACTTCTAACAAAAAAAGTTGAATTTGGAAAATAATTATTAGCATTTTTCATTTCCAATACTATTTTAATTGAATCAAAGTAATAAGTAATTGAATGTTAAAAAAGTGGGTTGGTGCGAGTAGAACGTGTATGCATTAATTATCTATAAAAAAAATAAAAAAACTTGGTTTCTACCCTTTTAAATCCTAAAAATATGCCAATCTAATCTGAAAAGAACTGGGTATATATATAATCTAAACATAGAAAATATAATTTTGGAAAAATAAATAGCAAGATTTTTTTCTAATGAAAAAATACATTCAAATCATTATTACGAATAAAAAGAAAACCAATAACCAGTAATTTTAAAACTTTTAGTCCACATAATGTCATATATTCTTGAACCCGTGTTAAATTTATAATTTAAAATAAAAACTCATTTCAAATTCAAATACATGATTAATTTAATAATGGACTATTACTTATTTTATCCTAATATTTTAATAATTAACCATAAAAGTAATTGGTTCTTTCACTAACTCAAATGCTTTGTGTTCTTTTGTTGGTTTTTACTGCTCCAATTAGCAGTTGGGCTGGCTTCCAAGTCAACTTAATGCAGGCCTTTGGGCCTGTATGGTTATCTCTTATTTATATGCAGCTTTTGAAAATATATTTTTTATCCTTGGTAAACTAATTATTTTTGTCGTTATGTTTTTCAGATTTTGATCACGCTACATTCTTGCTGTAAAAGAAATCACGTTGCGAACTTGATGAAATAAAATTAATAATTTATTAAAAATTATAAGAAAATATAAACATTTTCACAAGATAAATATCATATTTCTTTTTTATTTCTCTCCTCTCTTACTCGCTAATCTATTAATTCACCATATCCAAATAAACTGTTAATGTAATAAATTGTATATATAGTATTTTGAATTTCACACACAAAATTAATATACTTCCAAGATAAATAAAAAGTTTTAGTTTTGTAAAGCCTGAAGCAATAAAATAAATAAATTTATTACAGGCTCAAATGAAAATAAATAAAACTTTCTGAATAATACCCAAATGGAAGTCATAAAAGAAAACTTGTTTTATAGTAAAATGAAAGGTGTTAGGAGGTGGTGATGAAGGGAGAAAAAGTAGGAAAAAAACATATTTTGATAGTGGGGTACCAGCTAATAATCGGTGGGGGATAATTTTTTAATAATAAAAATTAATTAAGAGTGAAAAGAAATTATTATACTTATTTTTCTTCAATTAAAAAACCATAGTTATAAATTAGTTTTGAATTTCAATAAATCAATACCAACAAGTTATTATAATACATAATCTCGTCGTATAAACCAATTCTAATTAAAATTAACTTTCTAATATAGCACCAAAATTTATCTCTTAATCAAGTTTTTCAGGTTTATAGGACAACTTGTTATTTAGTCGTTACAATCTATCGAAGTTGTGAATGTTTTAGAAAAGATTACAATGAAGGGATTGATTAGAAAAGTTGAGCTAAGTATGGAGAGTATAGCGGCAAAGACGTTAGTCTTTACAAAACTTGCATAATCCTTGCTTTATAAACTGATTTAATATAATTGTCTACTTGTTAAGCACTAGGGTTTGTTAACAGTATAAACTTCTCACGTTAGGTAGGTGATTGCTTCTCAGTTTAATTTTTTAACTCTTGGCTCTTTTTTATTATCAGGTTTGGAGGGAGAAAATGTTATAAAGTCAGCACCTGGAAAGAGGCGCTGTAAACTGTAAAAAGGTTTATCTCAGGCAAATAGGTTCTGGGATGTTTCAACTGTTGACGGACCCGGTAAACATCTTGAAGAATATTAAAAGAATAAATCTTTTTCTTTTTTTTTTTTGTCTTTTCATTGGTGCATAATTTATAATACATACTTACAAATTCTTCCTAGATTTGTATTTGAAACTTGTAGTTAATTTTCAAGTCCAGGCAACTCTTCTTTTCCATTCAGGAGAAAGTGTATGTGCGTGTTTATTTTATTCAAATTGGTAACTAATCCGATAATATTTTTTTTCCACTCCTATTTCTTAATTTACCTTACCAGGGTGTGTCAACAATTTACAAATGTTAAATATAACGTAAAATATAAGGATTAGAATTTAGAGTTTGGACATATAATTATAAAAATATTCTTTAATAATTAACTGTAGTATTATATCTATACTCTTTACTTAGGTATACTAGTAAGAGAAAACATAAGAAAATATAATTTTTGACAACCAGTCATAAAGAAACTAGAAAAAAATCTCAAAATAGGAAGGCATACAAAGAAAAAATAGATCTTCTTTTTAAATTAGTTTAGTTATGACTGTCTTACTACGTATTATATTTCGTTGTTTCAAAACATCAAATAGGATAGGAAGTGAAATAACGAGAATGTAAAAAATTTTCTTAGAGAATTAGGGAGCGAAGGAAGGAAGAAAGATAGCATAGATAAAATGAAAAAGAATATACAAAATAAAAGAAGAAAGTGGACTTAAAGTCAAAAACATGCAAAAGTTTAACAACATTTTTAGCAAAATGTAAATGGAGGTTTGAAATGGAGAAATGAGGACTATGGAAGGAAATAATTGGATCTAAATACAGAATATAAAGGAGCTTGACACAAAAATCCAATTTGAGGTTAGAATTAATATGGTGGAGAGATATAAAAAAGACATGTAGAAAAGATATTAAAGAGAGTTGGTTTGAAGAAAGCTCAAGATAGAAAGTCAGAAATGAGAAGGATGTCATGTTTTGGGAGAATAAGTGGAGTGGGTATAGATCTTTCATGAATAGATATTCTGGATTGTATGCAAATGCTCTTTCTCAAAATAAAAACATAAACAAATTGGGAGAGTAGAGAAATAATAAGTGGGAATAGAAACTAGAGTAAAGAAACAATTGGTTTGAGAGCGAAAAAATTCAGGTAGATGAGTTGTTACAGGGAATTACAGCAAACATACTTAATAAGGAGAAGAAATATGATTGGGTATCGAGGGACAGAAAAACACATCTTTATATGACTAGATCAACTTATAAAAATATAAAATATCACCTTGGACGGAAAACACAAAAATGTACAACCTACTTTAAAAGATTAAAGCACTATTTTTTGCACTATTCTTTGCATGGAGAGTAATTATAAACATAATATCAACAAAATGATAACCTAAATTAACAGAATGCCCATAGGACAGCACCCTATGTAACATGTGTCAACAGAGTGAAGAAATCGTAAATCACCTATTCTTCACATGTAAGATGACTAATCAAATATGGAATATGTCTAAGGCTTAGACAAAAGTGCATATACTTTTTTTAATGCTAAGCAATAGAGCACTTGCAGAATTTTAGTCTAGTCAACCTAGACAAAAAGGGAAATAGGATATAGATATGTGTACGAGTAGGCATTATATGGAATATTTGAAATCAAAAAAATAATATTTGTAGGAACTACTACATCCAGAAAGGAAGAGAAATTTGAATGAAGCTTAAATTCAAATTGCTACAAGCAATAAAATAAACAAATATCATCTAACACAAAAGCAAATAAACCCAGAGAGATGAATTCTTATACTAGTTTATTCCAAATTCTTGTACTATATCTAATTCTCCCGCAAATAAATTGTTCAAGAGATTCTACTATACATTAAACATTTATAACTATATAACAATTAGTACATGCTTGGGCAAAACTAGAAAGAAGGCTTAATTTAAAGAATGAAGATGACTATGGAGTATTTCTTGGGGACTAATCCATCTGAATTAACATTGAATCTGTACTTTTAAATAAGCTATAAAAAAGTGTTTTAATTTAATATATCTCTAGCTACCTAGTCAATAGTCTTTATATTGCAAGTGTGCCTGAAATTTTATAGGTTTGTAAGAATGATTAGAAGTGAGTAAATGGGGCCTAAAAATAAGGAACCAAGGACACTAATTTAATTGGGATAAGTAAACAAGGCATTGCAGTTGGCAACAAAACATATAATTTATAAAATTTATTCAAATCAAACTAATATATATATATATATATATATATATATATATATATATATAT